>Ga0123340_1001628_pt1 | contig 18956 bp, 18 predicted proteins | sample SirMexnodulemix_FD_89961 | JGI IMG/M metagenome (GOLD analysis project Ga0123340, IMG submission 89961) | Root nodule microbial communities of legume samples collected from Mexico - Siratro Mexico nodule mix | ecosystem: Host-associated > Plants > Roots > Nodule | place: Mexico: Nepantla... | reverse complement strand
TCATTGGAGTTTTTTTTTTTTTTTTTTTTTGAAAAACAAAAAATATAAAAAAAAATTTTTGGTTTTTTTTTTGATTTGGAATTTGCCAAAATGGCTGATTAAGATTTTTTAAATTTATTTTGCCTGGGAGAAAAGAAAAATTTCAATCAACACATTATGGAAATTACAAAATCAAAACAAACCCAAAAGTTTTTTTTTTTTTTTTTTTGTTTTAAAAAAAAAAAAAAAAAAAAAAAACTCCAATGATTTCTACTCTCAATTTGCAAAAGATGGTACAGTTATCAGTTTGTAGTTTTTCACAATAATTCATAATGTTTTCTTCTTCATCTATATTCTTCTCTACCCTTTCCTTTATCACAACAATCTTCCTCCCACAAAATGGTGAATCTTATATCCTTTCACCAGTATTTTTTAAAGAGAAATGCAAAACACATAATGCGCCCTTTCCAAAGAAATAGACAAAAAAAAGGCACTGGGATACAACTAATCTACTGTTTAAAGCTCTGACAGAACACATTAGAAATACAATTCATTAAAGTCTGCCAAAATGTAGAAAAAAGAAAGAATCATAATGCCTAGAAAAAAGAGATGGGCAGTGGGAAGATAATGAAAGCTTACATCCGACGCTGATATTGAGTGTCAAACTTCTTATCCAATTCCTGCCTTGTTTCTTTATATTTCTCAACTCGAAGGAGGGAAGAAGCAGAATTCTGAGTTTCATTCACCAAAGCTGTCTCCAATGCCGATATCTTATTCCTAATTTCATCCTGTCAACCACAGAATAAAACAAACCATGAGTTTGATTAGCAACTTATCAGAAGTTATACAGTGATCCACCAAGCAAATTATTCAACTTTTAACTGACAAGTCAAGCAGGTAAAGTGCATTGACATCAATCAACACCATACCTCACCTTAACCCTAAGCTGGTGTTCCTGCGCCAACTCAAACAAGGCACCTTCTACCTCTCCCAATTCATCCATCAAGCAAGGTTGCACCTCAAAACCAGAAAAAATGTCTGAATCTTCATCACTGTCACTGAAACACCAAAGGAAATGCAAATATTACTCTCAAAACACCCAATATAAAGACAACCCCAATTTTCCTAAAAATTAAAAAAAAAATATCCATATTGACATTTCCATTATTCAACAGACATAACTTATGCACAGTTCTTTAGATACTTTTTGTATTGTTCTCTGATCAGAATTAGAGTTTCTCCTCTATAACCTGCATAATCCTTCAAGTAAATCTTTATTACGCAAATTACAGAAGTGAAGGCCCAATTCTAATCGGATAACTGAAGAACCAGCGCTTACATAACTGCAGCTAAGTTTTCTCCCTATTCAAAACATCTGAATAAATATAGGGTTCAAGAAATGAGCACCTCAGATAAAGTTCATCACAAGTGAACCGTTTGGCACTGCCAGCTACTACCAATGCCTTGTCCAAATGATCATCATCCTCGCTCTCCGAGTCCTCCATCTCATACTCATCAGCTCGCAATACGAAAGCTCTACCTTTCTCCAACTCTCTTCCACTGGACACGCCCCAACCGTCAAAACAGTTCAAATTGGCAACAACCACAACCAAGAGTTGAAAGAGAGAAAAAAAAAAAGTACCGAGATCTTGTTTTTTCGAAAGGTCTAGAATGTTCGGTGGAAGAAGTAGCACTAGCGAGCCTCGTCTCCAAATCGTTGAGTTCCGAAACAAGATCGTCAAAGCTCCGATCAGGTTCCGGCTCGGCGGCAACGCCATCCACTCTTGGCGAACAATTGCGAATATTCAATTTCACAGCTCCCCTACAAATGCCATAGCAAATTGAAATTCATTTCTCTGGATACGAATCAAAACCACCGAATTTGAAATTCGAAAATCACTGAAAAGAAAAGAAAAGAGAATCTACATTGCTTGTTCGGTACTTGAAACGACGACGGGCGTTCGGAGGCGACACCGTTAGAGGTTTGGGAAGCTACACCGGCGACTGAACAACATAGACGACACCGTTTTCAATTTTTGGGTTTAGGGTTTCGAAATATTACATTTGGAATCTTAAAAAATGGAAGCTACTTAAAATAATTTATTACTTATGCTTATGTGAAGGTTATAGAGACACTAAATGCAAACTTCTTACGAGTATTTTGATCGAATTTGAAAAATACATGAAATAGAAAGTAATCACTTGGATTTCTTTTTCAAATTTTAAAATTTTCGAACCAAAATCAAATAAGAGAGGTTAATTTAGTTCGAATTTAAGTTGTACAAAATTATATTTTAAAAATTCGTATGTAGTTTTGTTTTATCATTAAAAAGGTCAAATAACACTTTTTAATTGTAACTACCTTTCTAAATAGTAACAAAAATTAAAATATATGTAATTATATCATAAAACTTCAAATGTAATAATTAATTATAAATAAATAACTCATGAGTTTTGTTCAAGTTTATTGAATTTATAGATTACAAATTCAATACTCAAATAAATAATTATTAAATTAACTTATTTGAATAAATTAAAATTATAGCAAGAAAGTTGGCTTAACTATGAATAAAATTTTATGTCAAATAATTATTATTGAACTAACGTGATATTAATTTGATTTGAAAAAAATATATGCAAAAATGCCTGCTTTAAACATGTTTATGCGCATATAAAGTTTTATGGAAGCTTTAACATAATAATTAGTTTGTTGAGTAGGAATCACGAAAAAAATTGTATTAATATTTATGGGTTTGCCTGAAAACAATAAAATAATAATAACAACAAATAAAGATATTAAGGAGGAAAGAGGGAGAAGATTTCATATGGAAAAAGCTGTATTTTAGAAGTACTGAGTTAAAAAAAATAAAATTAATAAGGTGTTTGTCTTAAAAAGACTTTGATTTTTTTTTTTTTCAAAATCATGTCTTATTATTTTATTGAAGTCATGTAAGATAAATATGACTTTTATTTCTTTTTATTAATACTCTATATGAGAAACAAACTTCTATTTTTCTAAATTAAGTAGTGTTTGAGAACCACACATCTTTTCTTTAATTTGTTTTTAATGATTCTGCTAATAATACAATAGTTTATTTTATTTTATTAAAGTCACAGTTTTTATATTTGCTTCTTTTAATTTTTTGTTTTATAAATAGTTTTTCAAAAAATGATTTTTTAATAATATATTTAAATATTGTATTGTTTCATACTTATATTTATTTTAAAATTTCATGTATTTATATTTCTGCTCGTATTTTACCTTAGTCCATGATAGTCTATGATATGTTATGTGTGTTTTAAAAAAAGTGTAATTTATGACTTTTTTGTGTGTAAAAAATAACAATAAATAATAAAAAATAATAGTAAATAAAATAAATAACTGAAAGAATCATTTACGAGAATATTAGTTATAAGGTGGTTTTCTTCTTTCCACTAGGTATCAACATTTCTTAATATGAGTACAAAAAATATAGTAAGCAGCCATCAATAACAAAATAAAAAATGTTTAATATCACTTCCAGTTTCAATATGAATAGCCAAAAATTAATTTAGTTATTCATTTTTTTTATTCAATGATGATTTAATTTTGTCTCTCTCATTAGATTGTCATTGATGTGGGGTGAGATTTGTTATTTTATATAGTTGTCTGGGACATTTCTTTATCTCTTTTGATTCTATTGCTCTTTTTTTTAAGGGTTTGTTTAACTGTTCATCATCAATATTCTGATACAATTTGTAAGTACAACGGATGATGTTATAAAATCAATATAATTTCCCTCTTGATCGTGGAAGTAAGAGATCCGTTGTTGTATTTATTTATCATTGTAAAGATTTTTCAATATTTCAAACAACTATGAAAAAACACCCATCACAAAATTAGGAGACCAAATTGATAATATTAAACTTTTTTTAAAAAAAATGAGAAGATAAGTTGTACTTTCCAAAAATTTGAATTAATGTTTTGCAAGCCTGACTTACTGATTCTCATAATAAATATAAAAGTTACTCATTATGATAATTCTCGTGAGAAATTACAACAAGATGATAAATTTAAGGTTTATTACTATATGTAATAATATACAAAATTTACCAACTTGGATAAGAAAGACCTTACAAGCATTTCCTAGGATTATAGTAAACAATATTAAAAAAAAAAATGTTCGGAATACTGTTTGACATATTTATTTTATAAAATTATTATTTGAATTTCATAAATAATTGCAATTTTCATATCTGATTTAATAAATATATTTTTATTATTTTGTAGTTTTTGATAAATTTAATCAATAAAAAGATTCAAGAATATTTAACACCCTAATTAATTACACAGCCTTGGAGTGAAGAGTTGCACCAGCTATGATCAAAGGTGAGCAAGCCCACAAATAAGTTCTCTTAAATTTTCAATTTTCACGGTACTTTCCTTTTCAATTAGGCCAATAGCAAAGTTGTGGAACTATAATTTTAGCTCTTGTTCTTTGCAGGAGTATTGATATACATGCAAGCAAAATTTATATCAAAACAAGAATGTACAATATTGAGGCTGAATTAAAGGTTTAAGTGAATTCTTTATAACAATCTGAATATTTTGAAAGGAGATAAATCGAGAATGAAGATGCAAGAATAATGAGCTTTGTGGAAAGTTACATAATCCAAAAATTTAGCATGAAATGAAGTACTGGTTTAAATCACCATGATGGAACCAATGCTTTTCTGAGAAATGAATGAAGTTTGTGTGATGTGATGTGAGAAATTGAGAATCAATCTTTCCAAAAAGAAGACAAAGCTCTTTTACTTGCCTTATGACAAGAGAAAAGCATAACAAAACATATTGTACTTGATTTAACTATTTTCAGAAGATACTACAAAAAGAGAAAAGAAGGTATTTCCTTTTGATAAAGATGTTCTTTGATTATATAATCCAGTTTTATAATCTCAGGTTGTATAGAAAAAAGTGTGGCCCAGTGATGGAATTAGGCAATTTCAACTATCTGGTTCACATTCTAAGGAACACTAGCTACTTCACAAATCCAAGAAATAGTTATGTAATACCAAAATGAATAAAGGAAAAGAGAAAAGAAAAAGTAACAACACATTTTCCTTTTGTAGACCATATAAATTAGCATAATCATAATAGGGATACTTCAATAGCAGATTAGAGACATGTTGTCCCCATTTAAGGATTAAACTAGTTTTCATCTTTCTGTTTTGCCAGATCAAAACAATATAAATATAGCAACAGAATTATCCAATGATAGAAGAACCTCGTAAATTTTCTAGTGTGGCATGCTAATGTGGTGCATTTCAACCTTCAGTTCCTTTTTCCTTTCTCAGTTTCAACCATGCAACGTGAAAATCTCATAAAGAAGCTCCTCCTTACACACGATTCCGATGGTCGTTGGTTGGATTCTGAGGCAATTCTTCTTGCTGTGGGCAACATCATGTTTCATTCTTCCAAAATAATAGTAATTCTTATGCCCCTTGATACACTGTAACTATAAACTCATGCAATCTCATACCATCTTTAAAATTATTGGTAACAAGGAATTCATTAAACTGAGGGTGGCATAGAAAACATATTACCTGTATTGAAGCTTTCAGATTATGATTTCTATTGGCTTGTTTCAGGTGGATTCTGATTTATATTCTGCTTCCTTCCAGAAGAAGGATATAACTGAAATTGAAACGATTGGTTGTAGTGAATCGGTAGGATTCATCATCACAAAAATATGCAAGGTACTTCTTTATGTTCGTTGCTTTGACAATGTCGTATCCGTATCTATGTCTGTGTCGTATCCGTATCAGTATCCGTGCTTCATAGAGTGCATGCATTTACAGTTATACGTATGATTAACATATCTAGTTTATTGGCAGATACTCTGCAGATGCTCTGGTGAAGGTGATATTAACTCAAGGGTCATAAATTTGTTTGATTTGATAGGGAAGTATAGCTGGGATGCAAAAGTAGTTCTAGTGCTTGCTGCTTTTGCTGTAAGATATGGTGAATTTTGGCAACTTATGCAGCTATATCGTAGTAACAATTTGGCAGCTTTAGTTTCTAGTATTAAGCAGCTTCCCTGCAACTTAAAGCCACTAAAGCTACAAATCAAGGCATTGAGCTTGTTGGTTGAGACCATGATGGATGTGGCTATGTGTATAGTAAAGTTTGAACGCTTGCCTCTTCAACACGTAGAGCATGGAAATCATATATTCCGAGTCACAAAGTCTCAGATATACGAAGCTGCATATTGGATCGCAAGAAGCTGTTTAGCATGTTTTTCTCAAGTCAAAGACTTCACAACCAAGCAACATGAGCAAGTGCATGTTTCTTCTCTTTGAGACTCAGATCGATATGTCAAACATGCATAATTCTTTTATTTATTTGTCGATAGTTTGAAATGGTCGTAAAGGAATTGCCTAGGATGATATTTTGATGTATTTGGTATTCACACATTTCAGGTACTCAGATTCAGCAATAATTGCTGCTTGGGAGCTTTCAAGTTTGGCGTATAGATTAAGTGGCATATGCTGCAATCTCAGAAGACAGGTGGATCTGTGTCGCGAAGAAATAGGTTACTTTTCAGCTTAATAATGTTTATAATGACAGGTTATTAAACAATTCTGATTTATGTACTAAACATAAGTGATTTATAATGTTTCAGAGAGAAACTTGTATCAGAGGCTGTTGGATCTTGATCATGAGGAGCACATCGATAATCAGAAGATTCTCACTTTATTTTTTCCTTCCAAGAATTACTTGCCACTGAAAGATTGCTCAACAGAAGTAAAGGTAATGGCTCTAGTTTTAGATTTGTTAAAATATTTCTAAAGATGCAAGTTGCGAATATATTCTTTCTAGCCTAAGCAATCTTCTAATCTTAACCCTCTTTTATCTGCAGTTAGGTGTGTCTGAGCTGAAAAATAAGATAGTTCAGTTGTTGATCACAAAACCACAGCTACTTAACCCAGTGGATATATTCTTACTTGTCCAGCAAACATGTGATCATCCTCTGAATGAGAGGCTGAAGAAGAGTTATAATATTGTGTGGATTCCCCTTCCATCCTCTGATTCATGGACTGAGGCTGAAGAAAGTAGTTTTAATTTTCTGTCAGATTCCTTGCCTTGGCATGCTGTTCGGAAACCAATGTTACTTACCTCAGCAGTGGGCAAGTACATAAGGGAAAGATGGAACTACAAGGATGAGCCTATCATGGTGGCTCTAGATTCAAAAGGGAAGGTCACAAATTGCAATGCTCTTGATATGATCAACATTTGGGGATCCAAAGCTTATCCTTTTTCAGCTTCCAAAGAGGAAGAGCTGTGGCAAGACCAGAATTTGACAATGCAACTTTTGCTGGATGAGATCAATCCTCTCCTTGCTTATTGGGTAGGAGTTTGATTCATAGCATATTTTCATGCAGATTTTAGCAGTTTAATTTCACGTAAGTTACTAGATTTGACATTGTACAATGTGTCAGGTTGAGCAAGGCAAAAGTATTTGCCTTTATGGGAGTGAAAACTTGGTTTGGATCCAACAATTCAATGATAAGATAACTGAGCTCAAACAAGCAGGTCTGCAGCTGGAAACAATATATGTCGGTAATAGTCAATTAGGTGAACATGTTAAGCATATAATGGCAAGAAGTGGTGAAACGAGTCTCAGTGATCCACTTTCCTTCACAAAATTGCAATTCTTCTGGCTGCGGTTGGCGAGTATGAGAAGGTCTAAACTCAGACTAGGGAAGACACCAAGTTCTGATCATGTACTAGCAGAGTTGTCAGCTTTGCTTGAAATGGATGATAGGGAGGAAGGTTGGGCAGTGATTGGAAGTGGGGGTTCAACTGATATTATTAGGCTGCAAGGGATGCAGGTGATGGAATTCTTAAGGAAATGTTCTGGGTGGGGAGAAAATATAACCAAGTTTGGATTTTTGGGTGCTCCAAGAAACTTCCTAGAAACTGATTTTGTTGAAGGAAGTTGCACTCACTCTTACTTTGTTCCCTCAAGAGAAAATGAAGGACTGAGTCAAGGAACTGTATTTTGTCAAGTGTGCAAGCGTCCCATGAAGAAGTTTGTGGTGTACCAGCCATGAATGAGACACATAGAATAGGTGAATTGAGCTGTGTATTTGTTGAGCAAGACTAGTATTCTATAGACAGACATATACTGGGACACAGCAAGAACAGATCTAGGGGAGCGTAAGCAAACCGAGAGGAGTGGAGTGGAACCAAAACCAATTCAATTTGATTTTTTTTTTTTTTTGAATCGATTTTGTGTAATTTTGAAGTGGTATGAATGTCATGTCATCATCCTAACGATTGAGACAAATTACATTTTTGCATTTCATGTGTTCCTGTTTGTATTTCTGTTTAGTGAAGACATTCACCTATAACAATGATACATTTTTACAGAACTAGTCTTTGGAATTCATGCCAAGCACTGTTACAATGTTCATATTAGGATTTTAGGCTTCTGGATGGTAAAAAAGCTGCCCATTTGTTCCAAGTGAATACATAACCGAAGAACTATTCATTATATATATATTTTGGATACAAAAATGGTTTATTTTTTTAAATTGCAGAATTTTGTGTACATGGGTGATATAGAAGCATAGCAAATCGTTATCCAACATTCATACGCATATTTTGCAGTTCATGTTGAGTGGTCTTGTTGTAGCCTAATCAAGGAGTAATAGGCCCCATTTGATCCAATTCTCAATAACTCTGAGTGCGACCCTTGTTCCACCACCTTCCCATTTTTAATCACAACTATGGAGTCAACACTTTTTATTGTTGACAAACGGTGAGCTATAACCACACACGTTCTTCCAACCATCATTTTCTCCAGTGCCTCCTGCACCAGATTTTCTGACACACTGTCTAGAGCACTTGTGGCCTCGTCTAACAGAAGGATTGAAGGATTCTTAAGTACTGCTCGAGCAATGGCTATCCTCTGCTTCTGCCCTCCTGATAGCTGCACTCCTCTTTCTCCACAGTAAGTATCGTATCCATCTTTCATTGAACTGCATCACTTGAATTGTGTTACTAAAGGAGACTATGTTTTCTACGTTCTTATTGCACAGAGAGGTTAAAAAGAGTAAATAGTACATGAATTCGCATAGACTATCTATGTTAAGTTCATTGATTTTTACTCTTTCTCGCAATACCATATCACTTAAGTTTGTTGACTTTTACTATAATGGTCTTAAATGTCATGCTAACAATGATTTCTGATTGGTTCAGTGTACAAATTTTAACACGCTCAAGGCATAGAAATTACTTCTATTTAAAACAAAAAGGAACTAGAGTCTACCTTATAAACTCATGAGCATTTGAAAGACGTGCCGCCTTTCTTATTTCATCTTCTGATGCATCCTTTTTCCCATACACAATGTTGTCACGTATAGTTCCTGCAAAGAGAGTTGGCTCCTGGCTAACCAACGCAATATGTGTTCTCAAACTTCTTAAGTTGAATTCCCTTATGTCACAATTGTCTATGGATATGGATCCCTTCGTGGGGTCATAAAATCTTTCGATTAAGCCAATGATGGTGGATTTACCCGAGCCACTTTGTCCCACTAATGCAACTGTTTTGCCAGCTTCAATATCAAGATTGAGGCCCCTGAGAATCATTTGGTCTGGCCTTGTTGGGTATGAGAAAAAGACATCTCTAAGTTTTATATGGCCCTTCAAAGTATTTTTACACTTTCTATGTCTAGGATCTTCCGGTTCAATCTCACTTTTCCTGTCCAGTATTGCAAATACTGAACTAATGGCTCTTCCACTTTTAGCTATGTCAGAAGTTGCGCTTGCTGTCTCTGCTATTTGTCTACCAGTGCCCATCAAAATGAGGAAAACTTGCAAAAGATGTTTGGATTCCACCAGCCCTTTATTCAATAACCGGCCTCCATACCAAAAAGTCAAAGTTATAGATGCTGTTGTTACAAAATATGAGACTGACAAAATGGAACCCGAAATCCACGATTGCTTGATGCTTTCCTTCTTAGGGCCTTCCATAGAATTTCTGAACAAGTTTAAAATCCTTTTCTGAGAGGAAAATGCAGCAATAGTCCTGTGGTTAACAGTAGCTTCCATTGCCAATTGACTACCTTCTCTCTGAGCCCTTCTCGCTTTTCCTGCCATACTTTTCATGAGAATGTTTTTTGAGTAGAAACATGCAATGATCAAAGGCTGCATTGCAATCATGACAATAGCCACCCTCCATGTAACGATTAAACTAAGTACAAAAGCCAATAAAGCCATAACAGAAACATTAACTAACAATGACATTCGTTCTGCAACAAGGGATCTAACCAAGTTGGCTTCAGTTGCCAAACGAGCACAAATTGCTGCACTGCCGTTCTCCTCTTGGTCAAACCATCCCATTTCAAAAGTGAACACCTTCTCTAGCAAATTTTCTCGCACCCTTTTTAGCAAACTCTCCCCCATAATGGTAAAATTGTAATGTTGAAGGAGGCCTGAAATGAAGTAGACAACAGCTATGCAGCAGAAGATGGAGGAGTACAACCTGATTTCTGATTTGATGCGAGATTCATCTTTTATAAAGTAGACAGATGCAACTATTCCCAAGCAATAGGAGTAAATTGGTTGACATATTCCAGAGCCAATGGCCCCTAAACACCCAAGCAAAGCATGTCTCCACTCAGGGGAATTCATTCTTAGTAAACGCCATTGAGAGAAGTTTGCATGAGAAGATTTCTCCAAGTTTTCACTGTTGAAGTCATCAAAGCTAGACCCTACAACACTGATTGAATATATGGGACTAAATGGTTGTGTTGAGCTAAATGCATGATGAGAGGGGCTACTTTGCCATCTCGAGTTTGGGCTTGTAAGATTTTCCATAGCTAAGGGACTCTTGTTTATTGGATGCAATGCAATTTCGTTTTGACTTGTTGCTTGTTGCAGCTGTAGCATTTTTCTGTAAGCCCCTCCTTGTCCATTGTTCAGTTGGAGCAGTTCATCATGGGAACCACATTCAACGACTCTTCCTGATTCAAGAACTACTATTGAATCAGCCTTGCGAATTGTTGACAGGCGATGTGCTATGATGATTGTTGTCCTGCCTCTAGAAGCCTTATCAAGGGCCTCCTGCACCAGTCTTTCGGACTGTGAGTCCAAAGCACTAGTGGCTTCATCAAGTAGTAGGATTTTGGGTTCTCTTATTAAAGCCCTTGCAATGGCAATCCTTTGCTTTTGCCCTCCAGACAACTGAGCACCGAATTGTCCCACCTAAACAACAGATTGAAAATTTCTAAGCAATCAAATTGAACAAAACAAAATAGTGTGTGTATAGTACAGTACAAAATATTTAGCTTTTTATACTCAAGGCTCATAAAATTGTTGTCTATAGTTAAGGTCTTGCTAATAAAGATGAAGGGGATGAGAAGTATGAAACGGGACAGAACTCATAGCTTACTTGAGTTTCATATCCATCAGGAAGTTTGACAATGAAATCATGTGCATTTGCTGCCTTTGCTGCGCTTATAACTCCATCCATTGAAGCTCCTTCCTTGCCAAATAGAATGTTCTCCCTTATGGATGTTGCAAAGAGAATTGGCTCCTGATTTACCAGTCCCATCTGGGACCTTAACCACTTAAGGTTGAGAGTCTGTATATCATATCCATCAAGCAATATCTCGCCGTAAACAGGATCATAAAATCTTTCAAGCAAAGAGATTATAGTAGATTTTCCAGAACCACTCCCTCCAACTAGACCTAGTGTTTTACCCGCCTGCACTTTCAGATTGAGTCCTTGGAGAATCGGTGCATCTGGCCTTGATGGGTAACTAAACTCAACCTCTTGAAATGTGATTTCTCCTCTTGCATGTGTTAAGACCTTTCCTTTTTCTCTATAAGAATTTATGCTTGGCACTCGATCAATCATCTCAAAAATCCGGGTAGTAGCTATTGTTGCCTCTAATATGAAACCAAGATTTGGCAGTGCACTCATCAGAGACCTGTGCATTTTAAATTTAAGAGACAGGAAATTAGCAAATTTAATGTGTTCAACAAAGTTTCTGCAGTAATATCAACATGTTCTCCCAAGAACCTCATGTTAAAGCTTGAAAAGTTATTACTTAACAAATAGACAGAAAAGGGGGAAAGTCTGCTAATACTCACAGTCCTCCCCAGATGATGCATATTTCAGCACAAAACACAGGGCCACCACTTTCTCCTTTTGTCCTGACAAGAACACTACCAACCCAAGATTGGAATGCCCAAGTAGCATATAGCAACCCAATGCTACCGATTATCACTCCCTTGATTTGACCTTGTTTTATGCCAATCTCCATACTTTTTTCAAGACCCAAGTTGAAGGCTTTAATCGTTTGCTTCTCGCCTACATAAGAATAAACAGTGCGAATTGACGAGATTGCTTGTTCAGCTATGCTGCCAGCAACTCCATATGCATCCTTCATTTTATTTCCCAGCTCTTTCATGACCTTCCCAAATATGATTGCCGGCATGATCATCATGATTGAAAATGGAAAAGCAGCCACTGCAAGTCTCCATGAAAGGAAGAGTGCCACTATAAAGCTAGAGAAAAATGCTGAGAGGTGACCAAGACAATTTGGCACCTGCAACAAACACATACAAATGATTTACCACTAAGAAGAGTTCATAAAAACAAGGTGGAAGGTTCTATAAATAATTTGAGCATATGCATACCTTATCAGCTATGGTATCTTGGATTGTTTGAGCATCAGAAGTTATGGTGGCAATAACTTTGAAAGTTGTGGAAGAGTCAGTTTGCTTGTCGAAGAAACCAACCTCTTGCCTTAGTACTGATTTAAGATATTCAATTCTCATGCGGGAAGTTTGTCTCTCTGCAGTTCTTGTCCAACATACCCCTTCTGCAAAATAACATAATGCATGCACTCTCTTGAAATTAATATCAAACACTTTATGTTTTTGGTCAACCAATATGAACTCTTACTACATGAGAAATAATTATTGTGCCAACTGAGCACATCTCAATTGGTTAAAGTGGAACATGAATCCACGCAATTGTCAGTTAATTGAATCATGTCATGATATCTATCCACTTGCCAATGTAACCAAAGAAAAAATGAAAAGGGGAATAATTGCTTTAGCTGGCCAAGGTTTTTTCCATATAATGTTTTACACATATCCATGATTTGCTACACAGTAAAAAGCACAAAGTTCAACAGCCCTAGTTATCATTACAATGGAAACCAAATATCTAGAATTGCAGCAATGCTTACCTATAAAGGAGGATAAAGCAACCCCAATTGCAACACCAAGCAGCCTTAGAGCGTACTGAAAGAATGATGACAGAACTTTGTCAGGCAAATGAAAAATTCTGAATATAAAAAACTATATTTATGTTTCTGTCATCATAAGTAACAGCAAGAAAAAGTAACGAAACCATGTCTTTGAAATTTTGCATTTATTTTGTTATCATCATGTGTGTACATGGCTTCAGTGATGACCTCACCAACTAAATTACCTTGTCTATAACTTTGTTGGACACAGAATGTTCAGATCCACCTTCATAATCATCTATCAAACTGCCAAGAACAAGCATTGTCATAGGGGTTTGTAGGCCACCCCCAATGCAACCCAATGTCCCAAAGAGTAACGGCAATTTGTCAACTCCATCTGCATAACGGAAAAATCCACCTTTGCTACCCATATCTTGGTGGGATTTCTATGCATGCCTCAAAGTTCTTAACTTCTTAAACACCCCATTGTTTATAACAGGTATCTTTGCACTTGTTTTAAGTTATTGTAATTTTCTATTTAGAGCTGAAGATGGATTCAGCTACATACATACATGATTTTATCATTTGCCGGCACTTGTTTTCTAATAATTCCTTGTCACTAAGAGACATCATATTATAGTTTGATTGAACAAGACACTATGATTATATTATTTTGGTGTTACTTGTATAGTTTTAATCACAAGGAACACATATAATGTCCAGACACGAACGACAAGAAAGATGGGTTAGAGAATGAATGAATCTACTCCAAATCATGATCATTGAGCCTATCGATGTGTAATTGAGAACAAGGAGTTCTGTGTGATTGACAAAATAGTGTTTTGTAGTATTCTGCATAATTTTTGTTAATTAATAGAGTGAACGTAACATCAATGAATAATCTAATCAATCTCACTCAGTGATTTTTTTTTTTTCTTTTCTTGTGTTATGCATTTTCTTTAGCTTGGAATGATGAGAATAGAAAATAAATAAATACATGACAAATGAAAGAATGGGTAGTTAGGTGAATGCAAGACTCGTTCCTAATCCAATGTGGGGAAATAATAAAATATTTGTTACTGTTAAAATCTCTGACTCCTCGGCCCAATAAGAATCTTATGCATATTTTGTTCTAAATAATTTCTAAATCACCTTGAATCTAAAGAACATTAGTTGTCTCAAGTTAAGTAAAGAATCTAATACACAAAGATTAAGATGCAAAATAAAAAGTTATATAAAATATTATATAACAAAAAAAGTAAAATAATTTAGAAATCTTATTGTGAACTAGTTTCTAAATATTACTTAATATCTGAAAATATAATAATAATAATAATAATAATAATAATAATAATAATAATGCAATTATTATATGATATTTGGGTGGTGACAGAGATTTAAAATACTATTTTGGGTGATATAAATAATTTTTTTTGGGTAGCCCTCAAATCCGATTTTGGGTTGAATTTTTTTTAATGTGGTCATCAAATCCAATGCACAGGTTAGGTCATTTGTTTTGATTTTTAAACTTGTGAATCAATTTGTTGGTGAGGTATTTAATTTTATTAAAATCACTATTTAAACTCATACTTTTTATCCGTAAAAATTAAATACATGTTAAAACATTTACAACAACACTGACTTGTCATAGTTTGTGACAGAACTAGATTCTCCAAAGCATCTATAGCAGGGGTTTATACTGCAACTAAATGGATTATGGATTATGGATTATACAAATAAAAATGATTAAGTAGAATAACCTTTTTCACATAAAAGACAGGGTGTCCGTACAAATGGTATTTCCAATGGAGTTCAGTGTCCAGCTACATAAAGACAAGGCTTTATTAATTAAAAGTTATTATATGCTGCTACTGCTACTTCATATTATCTATGGTTTAAAATTTTCTGAAAGAATTAAACTTTATGATAAATAAAAAATTATAAAAAGAGTTAAACATGGCATAAAAAGTATTTAGTTTAAGGAACTGATACGTGTAAGTGGCCAACCGTGTGACCTTGATTGCATCGAAAAGTACATCCACCACGCATGCCTTCCCCACACTTCTCCTCATTACTAACAAATAAATAACCAATATGTCAGACGCAGGTTAAAAAAATGAAGAGCTTTTTCTTCTCACTATTATATAAACATTTAAATTCTACAATTTTAAAAAAATATGTTTTCAATCTCTAAGATAAAGTTTGAGGGCATAGAAGATTTTGGATTGAGTAAGAAATAATGTGCAGTTAATGTGAGAAAAAAAGAAGAAACATGATACGAGGTTTGAGAAGGGAAATGGAGATGACGTGGGAAGCATCAGGTGGTCCAGGTGTCAAAACCCCAGAGAATCAGATGAGGAAAAGAACAGGTGAAAAAATCTGACAGAGATGTGAAGGGGGTGGTGGGTTTGTTGAGGTCTTTCTCTTCCTTTTTCTTCTCTTTAGCAGCTCAACTGAAAGCTACAGAACAACATTAAATGGGTCACCAATGCAGGACTGTGTTCTGTGTCAAGAATATCATGCTCCACATTCACCACAAACAAAGAAAAAAACACACATTCACCACACTACACAACTCTACAAAATCCAACCCCTCAAAACCATCACAAAACATCTCGTGATCTTTATGCTGCTTTAAGTAAACGGAATATAAATATCATTTTTTTAAACAACATCCTCGTTAACAAAATTCAAGTTAATTTGGATAGCTATTTGCTTATAAGACCAACAAGTCTCTTTTTGTGTAAATGCTAATTTATTTATTTATTCAAGGCGTAATAATCAATAAATTTTAGGTTTGTCAGCAAAGTCTTTTTCACCGTTCACAGTGAAAAATTAAATCTCTGCAAACATAATTAAAGATCCAGCTATACGAACGATTTGACAGTTATGTTTTCACTATATTAAATAATAGTTAACCTTTATTTGGTATTAGACGAAATTGAAAAAACTAGATGAAGATGAAATTAAGATATCAAGGAAGAAAATAAAAATAATTTCACAATTCACAATAAAATTTAGACTCACTTTCCCCACTTAACCTTTTTTTCATTCTATCACGTGTTGAAGTAAGACAGACATAAAAACAAACGAAGATATAAGAGCTACACTTAAAAGTTATATTTTTAAAGCAAAATATAATAGCAGAATACTTTCACTCATACATTCTTGTATTGTGCACTCGTTAACCGAGGTTTAACACAAAACACATACAAAAACGTAGTAATTGTGAAGAACAAACAGCTATGGTTTTTCTATGTTGTCCACGTTGAAGTTTCTATCTCTGTAAATGATACATCGAAATTCTTGAAAACGAAATTCCAAAGCGAAGTGAACACTACATCTAAGCAGCAGCAGAAGCTACAAGGCTACACAAGCGATTCAAAGAGCCAAAAGAAAACTAAAAATGAAATATCACTAGACAGAACAAAAAAAAAGCATTAAAGAAAAAATGAAGAAATGGGAGGAGAGGTGAGCAGTGAGCAGCAAGAGGTTCGTAGGTACGAACACGAAGGGAGAGAGAGAGAACACAGGTGTGGCTCGTTGCTCAACCACCTTAAATGCTGTCTGTCTGTGCTAGCTAGCTGATGCTAAATTCATTCTATCACACATTTTTTGCTTGATTCATTCACAATCACAACACTACTACTATACTAATACCCTTCAGAATTTACTAGGCCTCCTCCTTCACCACCCACTTCTGCATCCTCATCATCACATACGCCGCCGCTTTTGCTGCTTGCCACGTCATCACCGCCATTATCATCGCAGTCTGCAACTGAAACGGGTGGTTGATGCTGCTGCTTGCTGTTACTGTTGCTGTTCCCCACTAATGGAAGTGGCTCAGTCAGTTCCCTCCCATCTCGAGGTGGTGAAAACACCACTGGCAGGTAATGCTCCATCTCGCATGGGAACTTTGAGTTCTTAAAGTGCTCCTTCAATGCCTCCAACCCCTTCATTATTATTAAACCATTCATTATCACCATCTAAAGTATTTTTTTATGCCCCTTTTGAGATGACAAATTTCTACTGGTCTTTAGGGTCATACCTGAACTCTTGCATAGGTGACTTCACAGATTTTTCTTGAGTTAAAAACCTCCCAATGTTGAAGGTGGAAGGCCTTGTAGAGCCTGAGGGTTGCCTCCGGAGATGTCATGTTCACGAATCCATATCCCACGTTGCACTTGTTGCTGTTCCAAAACACAACATTGGTGATTTAACTAATGACTTTTAGTTAAAGGAATAAAAAAAAAAAAATATTGCACATGGAAATGGAAAAATATACTTGAAATCAATGGGGAGGTACACGAAGTCGTAGGAGGATAGAGGCTGCTCATCGCCGTCTGCAATCTGCTCGTTGCAGTGTATGCAGTGATTATCCAGCATGTTTAATAGCAACTTCTGACTGCAACATGTGGAAACACACACACAGAATATAAAATGCTCAACAATTTCAAATCAAAACAAATATAAATAAATAAACAAATAAAATACTTTAACATATTCAATACTGATTCATACTATCATTATATATACTTTACAGCAGTGCATCTCTCTTAATGCTTTTGTGCACTGTTTCTATGACTAGAAAGAAAGAAAAGGGAAGCTGAATTGGTCATTTCTCATGGTTTAAGTTAAGTTCATTCTAGGAGGTAACATTAACAGGAACAGAAACAGAAGAAAACGAAGCAATGGAGTATAATAAAAAATATAAATATAAAAAAGAAAAACGGACCTGTACTTGTTGGGAATGTTTTTGATCATGACAGTAGTTCGAGGATCTTTGGGACCAGACTCGACAATGGCATCCTCTTTTATTAGAAAGCGAGCTTCGTGTTTCTTTGCTTGCTTTCCCTTCCAGTGCCTAGTTCTAGGTATTTGCTGTGGCTGTTGTTGTTGTTGCTTTGCGGTTGCTACCACTAGCGTGGTCTCGCAACTCTGCTTTCTGCTAAGATTCCTCCTTGGGGGGCCACCACCATGTGAATGCTGCTCCTCTTCAACCCCATTTCCAACATCCCCGGTCAAACTCATTGACCCAATTGCCTCATCCACAGATTCTTCACCCTTGACGGGACTCCCCAATGATTTATTGCGAGACAATTGAGGCTGAGAGCGAGGAGGAGCAGCAAAACGACGAGGCGGGGAAGGAGGGAAGGCTGGTGGTGGGGCATTGAAATCGAGACTGGTTTTCGACGACGGAGAGTGGTGGAAGAACCTGCGAGTGTGGCCACCGGGTCTGCTGAACTCGATGATGATGGGCTTCCCGTGAATTTGCTTGCCGTTCATGTGCTTCAAGGCTTTTGCAGCGTCTCTGGTGTCGAAGAACTCGACGAATCTTTGGTTTTTCTTCCATGGGGTATCTCTCAATTCCTTGATGGGACCTATCCATTGATGCAACCAACCAACCACCAAAACAAAATCAAAAAAAGTGGAGACACAAAAAGTCCAAGACAAAGACATCTCAATCGCATTATTATTATTTATTCTTTTATTATATGAGGAAACTAGAGTTCGAGTTCTCATCACACAAAACAAGTTCTACAAATATTATAATAATAATAAGAGCATAGAGAGAGAGAGAAGGGTTTTGCAGAGATACCGAAAGGCTGGAAGAGTCGACGGAGGTGGTCGGTGGAGACGTGGGGGTCCAAGTTGAAGACGACGAGGGTGCCTTGGTTGTGGGCGTCGGGGATGGAGGAGGAGGAGGGGAGGACGTAGTGGGCGGAGAT
>Ga0123340_1001626_pt1 | contig 18958 bp, 16 predicted proteins | sample SirMexnodulemix_FD_89961 | JGI IMG/M metagenome (GOLD analysis project Ga0123340, IMG submission 89961) | Root nodule microbial communities of legume samples collected from Mexico - Siratro Mexico nodule mix | ecosystem: Host-associated > Plants > Roots > Nodule | place: Mexico: Nepantla... | reverse complement strand
ATATATATATATATATATATATATATATGTATGTATGTATATATATATGTATGTATATATATTGATAATGTGATATTTTGAATAGTTACTGAGAGATATATACCCATATACGTTGTTCTTTTATTCATGTCTAAATATGTAGGTTTTTATTATTGACAATTAAATAAAAATAATACAAATATATTTGATACACAAAATGCTTCATTTGCTTGTTGATCTCACATTGTCCACATTCTTCACTGATTTTGTGATGAAATGATTCCACGAAAAATTGTCTTGAAATAATATAGTACTTTATTTATAAAGTGTGTATTAGACATTATTTTTAGTGTTTAAAATTAATCTTAGCAAATTGTATTTAATGAGAAATTGTCTTAAATGTTGTTGAAATAATATATTACCTTATTTATAAAAGTCTTCTAATGTATAAAATTAATCTTAGCAAATTGTATCTAAAGAAAAATTGCCTTATATGTTGTTGAAATAATATATTATCTTATTTATAAAAGTGTGTATTAGACATTACTTTTAATGTTTAAGATTAATTTGAGGAAATTGTATCTAAGGTGATGTATTCTTTACAAGGTAGATGGATCATAAACTAAGAAAGGTGTTGGAAAAACCAAAATGAATGGAAAAGTAGGAGAAGGTTGTGACACATTATGATTCAAGTAGAAAAAGAAAAACAAGTTGCAAATGAAAATAGAAAGTGGATTTTAAAAGAAAAACAAGTTGCAAATGAAAATAGAAAGTGGATTAAGACTAGTAAAGAAAACACATAACCTTGAAGAGAGTTCCACGATTGAAAAAGCTCTCCAAGATAAAAATCTAGACAAGAGTTTCACACCACCAAAACCGTGAAAGTCACAAAGCAAATTTGTATTAAATATTCAAGTGTAGTTTACATGAGAGACTTGACATCTTTTATATAAGTTAATAGTTTAGCCAAGAAGGATATAAAATGAGTTTCAAGCAAGGTAAACACGAGAAAAAAGAATTTTAATGTGAAACCAAAAGTAATGATGACATCTAGTGTAAACACAAGACTAATTAAGTTAATGATTACACTTATGTCTCATTAATCATGTAACTAACGTAGAGTTAATTCCTTAATCTTCTTTAGCACATGGATAACCCTTCAAAAGCGGAGAGTCAATTGCATAAGCACACCAGACATCACTTAATTCAAGAAGAAGACATGTGAAGTGGTTACGATCTTCACATGTATGTATTGAGGTTTAAGAGCTTTAAGTGCTAGTATAGTAGATCGTCTTCTAGAAATTAAGATTTTAAGAAAGATCTTACTGTAAATCCTTGACGTGTACTTTGTGTGTGAAGTTATTCTCTAAAGCAAGAGAAATGTATATTCCACTCTAAAGAGTGCGAACCTTGTAATCAAACAATAATTTATTGTTAAATAGCCTATAAAGCCTTTATGTACCTTTCTAAGAGAGTCCTTGAGTACCTATTCTTAAATTCAAAAGAAGTTTAAGTGGATAGTTCGAAGATCATTGTGTACTTAGTAAAGAGAGGTATTGCATACTTTGATAGTCAAGACTAACTTTATGTATTCATTGTAAGCGAAAAGTAGCATTGATAATACTTGTATTTTGTTGTTTTGAATAGTAGAACCCATTGTTATTAGTATTGAAGAACTAGATGCAACCTAGTCTGAGAGAAGCAATATAAAATTATGTATTATTATAGTTTTCTTATACCTGCATTATTTTTCAGTTAACTTCTTCTAAAAAAAGGTTACAAAAATATTTATAAAATATCACATGAATCCCGCTTCTACTAATAAGTTCATTATTGTTAACGGATTTTCAGCAAGTGTACTGAATTCACAAGTAATATAGTAGTAAGAAAAGTATCGTATTCACAAAGAACGAAAATTGTAAATTGAATTACCACTAATTCTATTATGAATAAACAATAATTAATGATTGAACAAATTGAGAATTGTTATAATAAAGCAACAAATGATAAAAATGTGAGTTTAATAATAATAAAAAAACCTCGGATTGAATCGTAATATTCTCCTTCGCATACACTTTTAACCTAATTCAATATCATCTTTTCCAATTACCAATCTGCACAAATAAAAGCCTTTTCAACCTGATTCCTCTAGCATTGATTTTCATAAACTAAATTACCTAGCTTCTATCCCTAGTCGCTAGAATAACCTAATCAACATTAAGATTAGTTGCTATAAGTAGTCATTACACTATAATTCATCCCTAAACTTATACATGTAATGCATTTACGTTTAGTTCCAATTCCAAAGAGTGCTTTCCAATCACGATGAGAAATCTAAAATAAACAAGATATAAGGAAACGTAAAACAAAGGTTTTTTTGCATTTAATGATATAAAAATAGAATTAAGAGTGCATTTGAAGTGAGAAATAACATTCAATCTCAAGAGAAAGGAAGTTAGCTACGCATGGTAGCCATGAAAATACAAAAGAAAAAGAAAAGAATGGAGCTTGATGACGGCGGCCTCCAAGAGATCTCCATGAATGAGAGGTGATGAGTGAGTAGTGATCCTCTCCCACGTTTGACCCTAGCCTACCTTTTATAACTTTCGCCCCTTGAATTAGGTCAAAGTGCGGCCGTTATTTCGTAAGTCACGCCTTCAGTAACGTTGACATCTTCGATTTAGGGCTTCGCTTATGATGGATGTTAAGTGAGTTTTAACCCAGGCTGTGTCTTTAGCTTAAGCGCAAAGTCACTTATGCTCTTCTTATTTGCTCCTTTCCTCAATTTCGACGCCTCTATTCTCTTTCTCCCTTCAGATTTAACCTAATTTTCAACAAATTTTCTCTTTCCACAATAAAACGCATTAAATAACAAATCAACAATAAAAGCAAATAAAATCAAATCTAAACCAAATTAATAACAAAATCAACCTAATTACTAACATAATCAATCACAAAATCTGCATAAAATCAACTAAAAATCAACGCTTATCAAAAGTCTCCCCACTTAGCTTCTTGCTTGTCCTCAAGCAAGACAATCACAAACTCTCATAATTCACGTGCAATTTTTTTATTCCAACAACGTCTCTTAAAATTAAGCAATCACCTATAGCTTCAAAAATTTGAAATTTAACAATCCAATGTTCAGATAACAAAATACAATTCATGACAGGATACTCTCAACTCACACAATTCTCACCACTGTTTCATTCAAAAGTGACATATTACTCTCAATCGAAAGTTGCTATTCATTTATCAAAACAAATCAACCCTGCAATTAATAAGTCAGAAGGTCTTTCCAAGGTTATAATGTGGCCTGGCTACAAAGAATTTTTGGTTTTTCTTGAAATACAAAATGCATAAGTAGTTTTGCAAATTATGAATACAACTCAAATCGTTCTTGAAGATCTAATTCCACTGTGACTTCCTTAACCTCTGAATCAACTGCTGTACTATTCAACATTCTCACCCAAGCAATAAACATAGCTCAAGCAATTTCACTGTGTACCCCTTTTCAACTACTATTTTTCTTTTATTTTCCAAATGTACAAAATAAAATCTAAAACCACAATTTTTGTTTTCAATGGGTACACCATTACAGCAAGCCTATCCCAACTTGCATAGTTTCTATTTGAAATTCACACTCCTTTTTTCAATTCCTCTTCAAGTTGTATTATAATTTCCTAGCTACTCATACCCAAGGTGGATTTTATGGATATATGGCTCATGGTTCCAAAAAAATACTATAGGCTTAAATTGGCTTGTAATTGAATTCCTCTCATCTCACCGGGTAGCTTTTTGGCTCTAGCTCTGATTTACGCTCAATCAAACAACTTGCCTTCATCATTCTTATCAACACAAAGTCAATTCTATCCTAGCAAATTAAAGCAACAATCAATATCAAGTAAATATGCACTCACAATATACTCTCAGTGTATCTCTCCCTTACATGTTGTTTCACTCATATCCTGTCAATCCTTGCTAATGTTAATCCTCCCACTCTCATGCTATATTCCTAATTTCCTATCACTGTTAGCTCAAGCTCAAAATTAAGACTACACTACTTATATGCACACAAAGTTTTCAGTTAATAGTTCTAACCATTCCTATTAATTCCCCAACAGACACATTCAACACGAAATATATCTTGTTCTACCAGCTATTCAGCTTGTGCCTAATGTTTATTACAGTTATCCATGATGTGCAAAGTTAATACAATCATCCAACATATATATACAATCACCCAAAATTAAAAAACTACACTACCAACTTTGTCTCTGGTTATCTTTCTCCCAGTCATCATCTCAAAATAGCAACAACTAAGCAACAAAACATCCCAAGATCAACAAAACAACAACAATTTAATCTCCTCCGGTCCTTCAACCGCAAACTTCAGTAGCTATTGTCCTGCAACAGCCTTCAGTAGCTGCTCTCTTCATCATATTCCTCTCTGACTGCCTCTGTATCCTCCAAAGATTCATCAGATGATATATCATTGTTTCCCACTGAATCTTCTCCTTCCTCTACACGTTCTTCCTCCTCTATATCAGAGGAGATCACAAATTGTGTCTTTAGAGGCTCCACATTCTCAAAATTAATAGTAGGACCCAAAGACCCTACTACAGTCCTCCTTGCTCTCTTTGGCCTTCTTGGTGGTACTTCTACTGGTTTCCTCATTCTTACTTTCCTTGTTGGTTCCTCAACTGGTGGTTCTGTTGCTGATGCTTCTTCTACTGGTGGCTGTGGCTGGTGCTTCCTTTGTTGCTGGTGGTTCTGTGGTTGGTGCTTCCACTAAAGCAGCTGCTGGGCTACCGGAGGTTCATTCTCCATCCTTGCCTCCCGGTTCTTTACAGTGCTGTGTACCTCAGCATTTTCATTGTCTGCCCCCTACTGAACTGGGCCTGTCCCCAAGCCAATTCAGATAGGAGGACAATTCCTCCTCGTTCATGTATGTCTTGTCTCTCATTTCTTGGTACATCTACATCATAAATCAACAAATGGCGCTTTGCTGGTCTTCCACATGGAATACATGTCTCATGATTCTTTTCTCAATCGCTTCTAAGGTTAGTGATGAAGGTGTAGCTGGTGGACTAGGTGCTCTGCTCCTTTGTTCAGGGTACTCCTCTGGATTCATGCAATGCAGCTCAATAAACTTCAGATTAATTGGAGACCTAATCTTCACCTTTGGTTCCACCATTACCCCTTGACTCTCACATAGTGCAGTGATTAAAGCTGGGAACCCTAGAGTTCCTCTTCATTCTCCATGACCAACTTTTTCACCATCCACAATCTTTTGTACGTCATCAAAAATAATCCTCGAAATGTAAATTGTGAAATCGTCCTGCATCATTGAAAACAGCAGATTGCTCTTTATCACATTAATGTTTGAGACATGCCCAGTTGGCACTACATTTGCCAACACAAATGTCAACCACACTTGAGCTAGAGTTCTCATATCCTTCCTCCTTATCCTTGTTTCTTTTCCAGCCGAAGTCAACTGGTATCCTTTTCCTGGCAAACACAATACTGCTGCCACTTTCCTATTGTTGAAGCCTTTCTTCCTGTTGCATAATCGCTGATAGTGACATTTCTCTTCTTACTTGCGATAGGGGTTTTCCAACAAATCATCTATAGCTTGAGGACTATATTGGATCCATCGCCCCCGAACCACTGTCTTCCTCCTATACCTCTCTTGCCTTTCTGCATAAACGTTGGAATAAAACTCTCGGACTATTTCAGCATCAAATTTCTTCAACGGTTCAACCAACCTCCTCCAGTTCCTTCTCAGAATACCCATCAGAAAAGGGTCGCAATCCCCTGGTCTCAAATCGACCTTCCTCTCCAGTATATAACCCCAGTGCTTGATTTGCTCATATCTTCGAATCTTGTTATCGTTCAAGAATCGACGAGCACTTTGCTGTGTATGTACATTGGTTGACGACTCCTGCTCCGGTGTATCGGATGGGATAGTTTCATCGTAGAACTGCTCGGTTCCCCTGTATCTCTTGGGCGGCCGACCTTTGACTACCGTGTGCTTTACCCTTGGTATTTTTCTACAACTCAAAGTTAGTGCCTAAAGAACTTTAAACAACTCTCTATCGATTCTCCCTTTACTCAGAATCCCAAAAAATCTCAACTTTTTCACAATCTGAAACCTAGTCTACCCGACAATCGCCCCCATTTACAATGCTAACCTAGAAGAACACTACAACCTAAATCTTCCCTCCTAACGTCAATGAAAGACGATTGAATGTACTGGGTTTTGAAGATTGCAAGGACTCGTGAAAAAGAATACCTGGATTGGTTGTAACCTAGCGCAACTGATGAGAAGATGAAAAGTTCGCATAGAACAGAGAGAATGTACTGGAAAATTTAAGTATGAAGTGACCTTGTGACACAAGGCACTGTCATGTTATATTGGTATATTGCACCAGTCTGTGCTAAGTGACAAATAGCCCAAGCACCGGGTCTAACTCAATCTACAGGCCCAGTAAAAATTTCTAAATTAACTAATTTTTTTTTCACAAAATAAACTACCCGAAAACTTAAACCTAATCTTCCTAATTTTAAAATCTCTATATAAAAAAAACAAAATAACCCAAAATTCCACAATTCAAATACTGGATTGCCTTCCACCAAGTGCTTGTTTAACGTCATATAGCTTGACGCCTCAATTTCAATCCTCCAACTTGATCACTGAGATGAGTTTCTCAACTTCACCTCCTTTATAATGTTTCAGCCTTTGACCATTTACCATCCAACTCCTCTTAGTTTTGGCATCTTCAATTTCAATTGCACCATAAGGCAAACCTTTTTTACCACAAAAGGTCCTGACCATCTCGACTTGAGCTAGCCAGGGAACAACTTCAATCAGGAATTGAATAAAAGAACTAGTTGTCTTGGCTCAAAACTCCTCTTTAACAGCTTCTTGTCATGATAGGCCTTGATACGCTCCTTATACAGCCTCAAAGATTTATATGCATTCAACCTTATTTCTTCAAGCTCAAGTAACTAGATTTTTCGCTGTTTAGCAGAAGCTTTGGAGTCAAAATTCAACCACTTCAATGCCCAAAAAGCTCGGTGCTCCATTTCCACAGGGAGATGACAAGCTTTCCCATAGATCAGTTGAAATGGAGACAATGCAATTGGGGTTTTAAAGACTGTTCTGTAAGCCCACAACGCTTCATCTAACTTTATAGCCCAGTCTCTACGTGATGATGACACTGTTTTCTCCAAAATTCTCTTTACCTCCCTATTAGAAACTCTGCTTGCCCATTTGTTTGGGGATGATAGGCTGTAACTATCCTGTGCTTCACCCCAAAATGCGCAAAAGCCTTCCTCAATTCTGCATTGCAGAAATGAGATCCTCCATCACTGATCACCACTCTTGGTGTTCCAAACCTGTAGAATGTGTTTCATTAGAAACTTGATCACTGTTTTTGCATCTGCCTTTTGAGTTGGAATCGCTTGCACCCACCGCGAGATATACTCCACAACCAATAGAATATATTCATTCATAAATGATCTAGGCAATGGGCCTATGAAATCAATTCCCCAGCAGTCAAACACTTCAATTTCTTCAATGTTCCTTAGAGGCATCTCATGTCTTCTTGAGATGTTTCCTGTCCTTTGGCAGCTGTCACAATGCTGCACATGCATGTGAGCATCTTTGAACAGAGTTGGCCAGAAAAATCCTAACTGCAGTACCTTAGCAGCTGTTCGCTCCCCATTAAAATGTCTTGCATAAGGAGAATTGTGACAGTGCCAAAGTATATTCTGAGGTTCCTTACTAGTAACACAACTCCTCAACAGATTATTAGCACCCATCTTAAACAGATAAGGATCGTCCCAAATGTACTGGTTCAAATCCTTCAATAATTTCCTCCTCTGGTGCCAATCCATTGTCTCTGGTATAATTCCAACAGCTTTGAAATTGGCTATATCAGTAAACCAAGGCCTCTCTTGTACCACTAGCAACTTCTCATCAGGGAATTCATCTATAACTTCAGATTCCCTAGCAGTAACCTCTTCATTAGCTAATCTGGACAGATGATCTGCTACATGATTCTCGCTTCCCTTCTTATCTATAATTTTCAGGTCAAATTCCTGGAGTAACAGCATCCAACGAATTAGCCTGGGCTTCGAATCTGGCTTGGTCAGCAGATACCTGATAGCAGCATGATCAGTATAAGATATGCTCTAAACTTCTCCAAAGCGTACACAATTGCCAACAACTCCTTCTCCGTAGTAATGTAATTACTCTGAGCATCATTAAATACCTTACTAGCATAGTGTATGACATAAAACAACTTTTCTTTTCTCTGTCCCAGCACAGCCCCTACTGCATAGTCACTAGCATCACACACCAACTAACACACCAGCTCAAAACCAATACTCCAATCTGGTGCAGTTATGACTGGTACAGTAGTCAACTTTTTCTTTAGACATTTGTCGCAACCTCGTCGACGACGGCTGACGGCGATCCAAAAAAATAAATGGAAATTAGTTTTGATTTGAAAATCGAAGAAGAGGAGTCACCACCATAGTTTTACGGAAAAATATGGAAATCCAAGAAAAGAATAAGGAGAGGTCTGTGAACTATAAATGAGCTCGGGAGCCGGTTACACGTATCAAATGAGCAAAATCAAATGTGGTTTATAAAGTGTTTATTTTTCCCAAAAATATAAGTAAAATGCAATTAAAAACAAAATAATAATTTTTAAATTAAAGGACTTGACAAGGATTAACCTTGCTCCTACATATTAACATCCTTAATGGGTGAAAAATAAGGGAATACGTAGTTCTAAAGGATAGATGAGTTGTTTTGAGAATTTAATATTTTTTGTTTTGAAATTTTGTATTTTCTTATGTTTTTAGAAATTGATTTTAATATGGATATCGTGGACGCGTTCGGCCTTTTGATAATCCAAACGAAATTAACATTTTTCCGGAATTAAATCCCGCATAAAATAACCCAAACTCATTCAACTTTCTTTATGTTAAAACCATTTAAAATAAAGTTCATTGGGCTTTTTATTTTATTTTTTAAAACCATCCATGTTACTTTTCTTTCTTTCATGCACTTTATTCAAATTTTTTATAAGGCAATTAAATGCTAAAATAGTTAAATGCTAAAACAGTGTTGCACCTATTTATTTTGGTTCTACACTTTTCCTTACGTTGACTTTCTTCTCTCTCTCTCTCTCTCTCTCTCTCTCTCTATATATATATATATATATATATATATATTAATTTCTTAGCACACCCAAAATTGAAATTGGTCCAAATTCAACTTCCTGCACCGTGGCTTACCCTTTCTCAAATCATTCATTCTCTTTTTTTATTCCTATGCCTAATTCATTATTATCTTTTTATTCTATTCATTGCCACTCTAGAAACACAATGGGCCCAAGCCCATATTTCTCCACATCAAGCTTATCCATATTACTTCAAGAGAAAAGCTTAACCCTAAAAAATAAATTAAGGTATGGCGGCTATAGCACCAATCTGAATAGAAGATAGAGATAAAGGCAAGCATGGTTTTCGATGGAGGTTCAGTGTGAGGTGGTGTTGCGAACTCGTCGAAGGCGCTGGAGGCGCGGTTGCGAGTGTCACCGTCACAGAGGCTAGGTTCATGGTGCTGATGGAAGGGACGCGGTGGTTAATGGAAGTGAAGCAGTGAAGGTGGTTTGGAAAAAGATTGGTGGTGCTTCCGCAATGTTCTTGGCCTCCAACTCGGCGACAGTAACAATGGTGACAAAGGGAACAGTGGCGCAAAAAGGATGACAACAGATTTGAAGATTTTTCTAAGAAAAATTGATTCTTATAGATTTTAAGGATTTCGATTTTTTGAAATTGGGTTTCTGCGTTGGAGATAGGTTTCTGATTCTTTGAATGACTTTGGTTCTAGTTCATGGCAAAGAAGTGGCAGTGAACGTGCCTTCTTCTTTTTTCCATTTCTATTTAAACATTCTCTGATTTGGGGTTTTCAAAGTTGAATTGATTTGAATTTTGAACACATTCTGATTTTATGTTTCTGGATTAAATTTATACGGTTCAATTTCTAATTCTCTTTCAATTTACAGGAAAGAAGTATTTCAACATATTACACATACACAGAGCACTCTAAACACAAAATCAGACCACAATCAGAGCACAAAACCATATCAGTGAAGCAAGAAGTTAACAGAGCACTCTAAACATTGCAAGCAGAGTAATATAACATAGATTCAGATCATTAAAGCAAGAATGTTGGAATCAATTGGAATTAATTGAAATCATAGACTAGCAACAGAGATGTGTTCCAACTCATACCTCTTGAAGCCTGTGACTATTCTTCTCTGATTTCCAACTTTTCAGCAGGTTTATAGCTTCTGAATCTAAAAAAAACCACGAGTCAATTCCAGAGACTCCTATTTCTTGCTTCTCTTCCAATTTCAAGAACTTTTCTCCGATTTTTCTCTCAACTTCTCCTTTGTAATTTTTGACGATTCCTCCCCCTTAATGACGAAACTGTGACCCTTCTTATAAAGAATATTTTTGTGATTCAAGTTTTCCCCGCTCAACCCTTACATGCTTCAAATCCGTTATTCCGTGATCATTCTTTTTTTTCAAATCCCCCCTGCTTCGAAATGTTTCCCATACTCTCTCCTATCTCCCCCTCTTCCACTTCTGCCACCTTCTCATTTTATTTTACTTTTACTTTTTCATTTTCTTTATTATCAATTAATTAATTAATTTTTATTATATTCATATTTTAATTTTAATCTTAATTATTTTTTGTCTTCATCTGGACAACATCCAATGTTGACAGCTGCCCCTCTTTACTTAACTTTTACTAAATAACTTTGAAAATTGAAATTTCCAAGTTATTAGAGTAAAAGATAAGTAAAGACAGAAACAATGGATTTCGTTCGGAATGAAAAAGAAAAATATTTTCAAAATTTGAGAACATAAAAAGAATGACGTCATAACCTTGATCTTTTGAGGACGAGAGGGTGACGCATCAAACATGGCTGAGACCTTTCTCCAGATAAGAGATATGACTTTGAGTCCTTTCTTTATGAAACGACTTTGAAAAATGAGCTTCTGTGATGATTCAACTGAGTTCTTTCTTAACTAGAGATTCGACTTTGAGTTCTTTCTCCAAATATAAGGTTTACTTTGAGTCACCTTTCAACTGTAGAGATACAACTTTGAGTTCTTTCTCTAACTGTAACAACATTGAGTCAAATGTTTCTGTGAAGATATGACTTTGAGTCTTTTCTTCACTGGAGATACAACTTTGAGTTCTTTCTCCAATAGGGATTCGACTTTGAGTCCTTTGCCTAGCATAACTTTGAGTTATTCTTCATCAAAAGTTTGACTTTGGGTGGCCTATCTTTTATCTTCCAATCGTGGAGGCAGACTTTGAGTCGCTCATCCAAAAGGTCAACTTTGAATGTTCATTTGTCTGAAAGATATGCATGTATGAATGCATGAGAACTTTGAGCTCCTCTTTTTTGAATGAATGCATGTTTGAAGAAATGGAAACTTTGAGTTTCTCTTTTTGAGTGAATGTATGTTTGAATGAATGGAAACTTTGAGTTTTCTGTTTTAAATGATGAATGAAACTTTTAGTTTATGATGAATAGAAAGATGCATGAAACTTTAAGTTTCTCTTGATGAATGGTGAATGAAACTTTGAGTTTTTAATGATGAATAATGCATGAAAATTTGAGTTTCTGATGATGAATGATGCATATGTTAATGCATGAAATCTAATTTTTTCTTAATGAAAATTACATATTTGAATGCAGGATGATTTGACTTTTGTTTATTTGAAGAATGTATGTTTGAATGCATGACACTTTTACTCTTTTTGAAAATGTATGTTGGAATGCATGACATTGTTTTGATTTTGAATGCATAAGAATTTTGATTATTTAAGAAAAAAAAACAAATTTTGAATCATTTTTCTTTGTCCATTTCTCTAAACCAAATGTTTCTATGCAATCATTGAATTTATTGGAAATGAATTTTGATTTTGATTTTTTTTCATTTTGCAAAAGATATCTACAAATCTTAATGCCTGACACAAAAATTGTGAATGTTATCAATTATAATATTTTAATGCATGTGTCAGAATGGGTGGATGAACAAAAATATGGGAAAGAATATTAAACTTCAAGTAGGCAATGGAAGTGCCCCAATTTTTAGTATGGAGAATGGGTACAACTTTTATTTTAAATCTTTCATGCTCTTTGAGAGCTTGACATGAATGCAATGGAATTGATCCAATTTTGAAATATGAGAAATTTGGTTCAAATGGGTGGCTTATGATAATTGGGTGATGGTTAGGAGAGTGTAACTCTTATTGAAAAAAATTGCACTGAATCACGCAAAGAGTGCCCCAGTTTTGATTTTTAAGAGTAACAAAAAAATTTGAATGGACAATGAATCTCATGAGAAAGAATTGCTCTAGTATTGACTTTATCAATGCTATTTTCACCAGAGGCATCCTGAATTTTTTCCATTTTCATTTTTTTTTTCGTTTCAACACATGCTATCAGTCATATTTCTCTACTGCAAAACTATTCTAATTGAAAACCATTAACAATCATTCTCCAATCAATGTGGACTTTACTGAGTTTGTAATGTGTCTAGAGGTTAAAGGGTTTTGAAGAAAAGGATATTAAAGGCCCAAAAAGTGTTTATGGGTTATAATTTTGGAACAAAGATCATCAATTATTGGTTTGTGAAAAACAGCCAAGATTTTCTTTTAAGTTTCTTCTTTAATTTTTTCTCTCTTTTTTTTTCTCACTTTGTGAGCACACTTTTGTTTGTGAGTTGTCATCTTTTTATTTTGATGACACAGTTTCATTTTTGAACTTCTTCTCTTTTCTTTTCTCTTTTTCTTTTCTTTTGATTCTGATTTGGGAGCCTTTTGTTCTACCTTTTTTTTATGAATTTTCTTCTAAAAAACTTTTGATATGTAGACTTGAACTAACTGTCACTTGATATCCTTATTCAAGGTATATATTTTAAAAGAAAAATTTTGTATTAGGATCAAAGAAAGGTGCAATGGATATTTTATGATTTTTATCTTAAGGATGAGAAAAATGACCATATATCATTTCGGGTCTTGATTGCTTTAATTTTCAAAAAGATTAACTTTTGCAACAAACTTCAATGACTTTTAACATGTGTCAATTTTTTTATATTTCTTCTCTTCTTTTTCTTTTATATGTCGTAACTTTTGCTTAGACTGCCCTTTACGGATTCTCAGTCTAACGGACTTATATTTTTTTATATATTTATGTTAATGCCTCTAGTAAATGAATTTTTTGAAATTGGGACAAATAAGATCTAATTTCCCCAATATGAAAACTCTTTTTTGACAATTTTTACCACTAGAGTAAACATTTCTCGTTAAATAGGCTCAAAGAAGGATTAAAGGGTTTTATCCAAAACATATGCATTCAATATGTTAAATTGAGAAAAGAATTTATTTTGGTTTTTTTTTATATCAGGCTTTAAGAGATTTTTCATTTTTGAAAATTTTTGATAAATTCAATGATTCCATAAACATGATTTATTATGCAATCATTTTTCTTCTTTTCTTCATTCTGCGACACCTTTTAGAATTCGAGGAATCTTGTAAACAACCCATGGTGCATACTTCTCTTAGCATAAGAAAATGTATAATAGAGAATTCAAAGAAAATTTTATTTCGTCAAAAGATAATGCAGATACAATTCCAATGTCATTTTTGTACAAAAATTCCGTATTCCACAAAAATTTGCATTCCCCATATTATGGAATCAGGTTATGCATAAAATTTTTTAACTGTGTCAGAGTTAACCGGTAAAGGTCACTCTTCCCCCGTCCATCCTTGTGAGAATTAGTGCTCTTCCGGAGAAAGCTTTCTTTACCACATATGAACCCTCATAGTTAGGCATCCATTTACCGCGATGATCCTTTTGAACAGATATGACTTTTTTAACCACCAGATCTCCTTAACAAACTCTCGCGGATGAAGTTTTCTGTCAAATGTCTTTTTCATTCTTCTTTGATACAATTGTCCATGGCACACAGTGGCTAACCTCTTCTCATCAATGAAAGTAAGCTGATCATATCTTGCTTGGACCCACTCAGCTTCTTCCAACACAATCTCCATCAATACTCTGAGAGAAGGTATTTCGACCTCAAACGGTAATACTGCTTTCATTCCATATACAAGCGAGAAAGGTGTTGCTCCTGTTGATGTTAACACCAAAGTACGATAACCATGCAAAGCAAACGATAACATCTCATGCCAATCTTTATATGTCACTACCATCTTCTGGATTATTTTCTTTATATTCTTATTCACCGCTTCAACCGCTCCATTCATCTTTGGTCGATAGGGGAAGAATTATGATGCTTAATCTTGAACTCTTCACATAGCTCTGACATCATATGATTATTCAAATTAGTGGCATTATCAGTAATAATTCTTTCAGGAATTCCATATCTGCAAATAAACTATTTCCTTATAAATTTTGCCACCACTTTTCTGGTCACATTAGCATAGGAAGCAGCTTCAACCCACTTTGTAATGTAATTTATGGCCACCAGTATGAATCGGTGTCCATTTGATGCTTTTGGTTCAATAGCACCAATGACATCTATACCCTACATGGAGAAAGGCCATGGCGCAAACAAAACATTCAAAGTAGTAGGCGACACATGAATATTGTCGGCATACACTTGACATTTATGACACTTTCTCACATGCAGACAACAATCATTTTTCATAGTCATCCAGAAATAACCAATCCTTAGTATCTTCCTAGCCATAGAATGTCCATTCATATGTGTTCTGAAGGTTCCTTCATGTATTTCTTACAATATCAACTCTGCCTCTTTTGAATCCACACATCAGAGTAGCATCATATCATGATTTCATTTATACAACACATCTCCATTCAACACTGAAAACATATTTGGCCAAGTTCAAGATGGGGGTGAATTGAACTTTGAAAGATTTTTATTCTTTTTAAAGCTAAAAACAGTTTTTGCAAACAGAAAAGTTTTACTGAATCTCAATGATCAAGAGTATATGGAACTGCAAAAAATAAATTGGCTTCAAGTACGAATGAATTGATTTATCTAAAATGCAGAGTAAGAAGCAGATAAATGATTTTCACAATTGAACACAATCAAGATTTTTTAAACCAATAAGAACAGTATATATGCACAAACAATATGAAACTGATGGCAGTACACACAATCTATGAGACGTTATTAATGCTGATAAGAATTACTCAATCAGACTAGCAAATGTATATTCTGAAATGAATCAATATAAAGTGCCAACAATAAGGAATGTCACACAAGAATTTAAGACTTGATTGTGTAGAAAATTGATGTTAAATTAGATTTGAATAAAGTCAATCTCAATTTGAAAACTTTTGTAAAACAGATATGTTGTATAACAGATTATTCAATTTGCAATAGATTAATCAAACCAGAGTCAATTATCAATCAATTTCAATATCAACACAAGAACAAAGATACAATTCCTCCAGTAAGAGTATCAAGAATCACACTACAGTACTGAAATCTCAAGTATGCAAAAACACGAATTCCTAATAGTACAAAACAACTTTCAGATCAGATCCAGAATCTTATACGAAATACAAAATTTGAAAAGAAACAACTTGTTAAGTAAGATTTCTTTGACAACTACAACAGATTTATCAAAATCAACACAGGATTCAGGTAACAATGCACAAATCAATATCCAGCAGAGAACTTAAACCAGTTTTATCAAGATTACCAGAAATTAATTCAATCTTTCAATTAAATTCAATATGCAGTGCAAGAACAATACATAATTGAAAGAGAAGGATCAAGAACAGCAGAACACAGTCAATTATACTGGTTCACCCTTCCTCAAGGGCTACGTCCAGTCTCCTTTGCCCCTCAAGCAAAGAAAATTTTCACTAACTTTAATCAATTGTTTACACCAAACAATTACACAATTCTTACTCCCCGTAAGAATCAAACACCCACTGAAATGAGCTCTTACTCCTTGTAGTTCCCACTCAAATCAGCAATCACACACAGGCTAAACCTATAGCCTACAACAATACACAGTTTCAACAATTTCACAGATTTGCAATTAGTTTACACAAATCTTGATACAAAAAGGATCAAGAATGGTAAAGAACAACTCCCTGATTGGCGCACAGAAGAGGCCTTTGCACAGTGTTGAAGAATTCCAATAGCACAGAATGGGTCAAGCAGTACTCTTCAACAAAAGCCTCAATTGATTTTCCTCAAGAACTCTCAATTTCACAAAAGTATTTCTCACTGGTTTTTCTGCTATAATTCTCTCTTTTTCGTATCTGTGTTGTATATTATGGCGCATTTCAGAAAACTCATTGTTTTTATAGACGAAAAGGCGCCAATACAACTTTTCAAAAAACCGTTAATTCAGTTCTGTTAGGCATCGAATAACTCGATTTCAAGAATACAGGAATCGCTTTATTTAAGCCTAGTGCAGTATTTAAAAACCAGTTTAATCGAAAACTTAGCTAACTTTTTAGTTTAACATTTTAAACCCTTTTAGACCTTTGTGTTGTTGAATTTTTCCTTGACTATGCATAGGTTCTTTGCCAATCAAACCTAAACCCACTCACACTAGACCAAGACCTAAACCACACCCAATTGTTTCCTTGCTTTGCCTTGTTGGACATGTCTTGCATGGCTTCATCAAATCCTTAGTCTTGCGAAAGTACTAACAAACACGAAACCAGAGGCTAGCCTTCTCAACATTCTTTTATCATTTTCTGAGGCTGAATCAGGATATTCTCGACTCTTGAGGTATCGCTTAATATCGAAATACCACGGTTTACCATCCACTTCTTCTTTTATGAAATGACAGTATACTGGATTTTCATAGCTTTGCATTTTAATCATTGGCAATTCCTCCTCTTGACTAACCTCAAACATGGATGACAAAGTAGCAAGAGCATCAGCTAACTAATTATCTTCTCTTGAAATATGATGAAACTCTATATCTTCAAAATACTCAATCATTCCTTCGATATATGCTTTGTAAGGAATCAATTTGTGATCTCGAGTTTCCCATTCTTCTTTTACTTGATGAATAACCAGTGCTGAATCACCATATACATTCAAGCGCTCTACTTTCAATTTTATGGCTGCTTGGATCCCCATTACACAGGCTTCATATTCTGCTATATTATTTGTGCAATTAAAACATAATCTTGCAGTCATTGGTATATATTATTTTTTCGGAGAAATAAGTATTGCCCCTATACCATGTCCTAATGCATTAGAGGATCCATTAAAGAATAAAGTCCATTTTCTTTCATCATCCATACTTTCTTCCGTGGCAAACAGGGCCATAATATCTTCATCTGGGAACTCAGGTTGCATAGTTTGATAATCATTTATGGGTTGATGAGCCAAAATTTTTGCCAAAGCACTGCCTTTAATAGCCTTTTGTGTGACATACGAAATATCAAACTCTGATAATAACATCTGCCAACGAGATATTCTTCCAGTTAGAGCTGGCTTTTCAAAAATATACTTGATTGGATCCATTTTAGATATTAACCATGTTGTATGACTTTTAGCATATATTATTCGCTGTCCAAGCCAATGCACAACAGGTTTTCTCTAATGAGGAATATCTTTGTTCACAATCAGTAAATTTCTTGCTCAAATAATATATGTCATGCTCTTTCTTTCCCGTTTCATCATGTTGTCCCAAAACACAACTCATTGATCTGTCTAACACTGTCAGATAGAGAATAAGAGGCCTTCCAAGAACTGGCGGACGCAGTATTGGAGGTTCTCATAGATATTGTTTAATCTTGTCGAATGCTATCTAACAGTCTTCATTCCATTCTACCACTTGATTTTTCCGTAACCATTTGAAAATCGGCTCACAAGTGGTGGTTAACTGGAAAATAAATCTAACTATGTAATTTAATCTTCCCAAAAAACCTCGAACTTCATTTTCCGAGCAAGGATGCGGCATTTCAAGAATAGCACACACTTTATATGGATCCACTTCTATTCCTCTTTGATTGACAATGAATCCTAGAAGCTTTCCAGATCTTACTCCAAAGTGCACTTAGACGGATTCAACCTGAGCTTATATTTTCTCAATCTTTCAAATAACTTTCTCAAACTAACAAGGTGCTCTTCTTCAGATGCAGATTTAGCTATCATATCATCAATATAAACTTCAATCTCTTTGTGCATCATATCATGAAAAAGAGCCACCATTACCCTCTGATAAGTTGCCTCAGCATTCTTTAATCCAAATGACATCATTTTATAACAAAATGTACCCCATAGAGTGATGAAGGTACTTTTCTCAACATCCTCGGGCGCCATTTTAATCTGATTATATCCCAAAAATCCATCCATGAACGAGTATAATAATGATGTAGTAGTATTATCCATTAATGTGTCGATATGCGGTAGAGGAAAATCATCTTTAGGGCTAGCCCTATTTAGATCTCTGTAGTCTACACACATTCGAACTTTCCCATCTTTCTTTGGCACAGGAACAACATTTGCTACCCATTGAGGATATTGTGCTACTGCTGAAAATCCAACATTGAACTGTTTTTCTACTTCTTCTTTTATCTTTAGCGATACCTCAGGTTTCATTCTTCTCAACCTTTGTTTAATTGGATGACATTCTGGTTTAAGTGGTAGCCTGTGTTGTACAATTTCGGGATCTAAACTAGGCATATCTTTGTATGACCAAACAAATATATCTTTGAACTCTTTCAAAAGGGTATCTAGCTGCAGTTTCATTTCTTTTGTCATACCAGCTCCAATTTTAACATTCTTTTCTTCCCCCTCATCTTCCAAATTAACCATTTCAACTTCTTCTTGGTGCGGTTTAATTTCTCTCGCCTCTTGTTCAACTAATCTCAACAACTCCGGAGAGGGTTCACAGTTTTCT
>Ga0123340_1001622_pt1 | contig 18976 bp, 9 predicted proteins | sample SirMexnodulemix_FD_89961 | JGI IMG/M metagenome (GOLD analysis project Ga0123340, IMG submission 89961) | Root nodule microbial communities of legume samples collected from Mexico - Siratro Mexico nodule mix | ecosystem: Host-associated > Plants > Roots > Nodule | place: Mexico: Nepantla... | reverse complement strand
CTACAATAGCAAATATTGACAGCTGCTTATCATTGTTACTGTCAGATGTCAGCCAATTAAGGATCTTTTCTTTGTCCTCATCTCTGCCATAAATAACCTCTTCAGCCACCAACGATGAGGATTCAGTTCTTTTCTCTGACACTTTATTGCCCAACCCAGACCCAACACCACTAGAAATTCTCAAATCTTGGACAACCTTTTGATTTAAGAGAGATTCAAGATCATCTAGGACTTCTATAATCTTGGATTCAAAACTGCTTACCTTGCTAGCACTGCTATGGAATTCAGCTTTCAACTCACTTTTGGAGAATTCATAGTCTATTTGCTCCAACAGATCCTCCGCATCATACAACACGTCTCTAACCTCATCAAGCCATTCTTTGACCAATGAATTATTGAACTGCTTTAGTTCTGCATCATCAATCACAGCATTGACGTCCATCAGCTTTCTCTTCAACTTTTTCAGCAGCTTCTCATCGAGCTTTTTATCACGAAGGTAGTCCAGAACTTGATGAGAATCCAGCTTGTCAAATAGGACCTGAAGAACAGCACCGAAAAGAGCACCACCAAGTGTTTCTAGGACTGGCATGGTTGGAGAGGAAGTGGCCAAATGAAAGAGAAGAAAGGGTTGTGAAAATAGGAAGTGAAGCTTAGTGACGCGAATGAAGGAATGAGAAAGGGTAATGAGTGAGTATTTTGTTGGAGATGGCTTTACTTCAATAAAGAACTGATCGCCAGGAAGCAGTAGCCTTTTTGATTATTTCCGACAGCACCATGTGGGTTTCAGCATATTTTCTACCAACTTTAGTGAATTAGTCACTTTTGGAATAAAATTCTCCCTGTCTTTTTTTTTTTTTTTTTTTTTTTTTTTTTTTTTTTTTTTAAGGATAAGGTTTCCTTATTACGAATGGTTTGGAGTGTAACAACCACTATATTTCAAAACGTGGAATTGTATAGGGTCCCAAATAATGAAAAGTAGCATGTCCACGATTATTCAATTTTGAAACTGAATGACAGAAAAACATGACATCTTTATATCTTCTTATCAATTTATAATTTCTTCTTTCTTGGTTTTCTATACTGTTGGATTACTTGGCTGATTCTTATTTATTTACTTGGCCTCATAATTTTTAATATTTTTCTGTAGATAGTAACAGGGTTAAATCAGTTGATTATTCTGTCTACTTTTATACTTTGTATCCCAAATTTATTTAGAGTTTATATTATATGTAACAAATAAATAAAGTGCTGTGCTATCACAAAATTAATGTTCCTAAATTATTGCTGTTAAAGTTACTTTAATATTTCAAGAGGATAGAATTTAAAGCATCTTTTTATCTTTTCTTTATTGTACATCATGAAGTTGACGTTATAGCCTATTATCGATATTTGTTAATGTTTTTTATAATTTTAACAAGAGCTTTTTTCAATTTCTTGGTTATATTGAAGATAAGGTAAGATGAATCAAAAGATAAGATAAGAACTGCTTTCTTAAAGATAGCTTTACTTCAAGATTTGATGGCAAATCATCAACACTTGTACCAACCCTACTTTTACCAACCCTAAAAGAATTCAACACTTGAAGTTGTTCAGCTTTCCTAAATGCACTGCCATCTTTATCACATTATTCAAGGTGAAGCAAATTGTTGGTAAGTTTATGCAAATTCGAGGGTAGCTCCTTCAAATTGAAACACAAGTTCAGCTTTATTAGTATTTGCAAGTTATAGAGTTAGTACTTTGAATCGGGGAGTTTATCTATAAGGGTGCTTGAAAGGCCAAGCGAACGGAGATGCTTAAGATCACCAACCAAACCAGACACCTCTTTAAGGCCACGAAAGCAAGAGAGAGATAAGTCGCGTAAGAACTTTAACATGGATAACAATTCATCCCTCGGCACATCTTGCAATCCTAATAATAATAATGTTTATTCTCCTACATATGTACATGTTGGCATAAATGTACATAGCCTTTTAGCATTATACAAACTCCTAAACCCATCCGAATATTTAACGAAATCCATAAAAATGTCTGACCAAACTTGAATGGGAATTGGTATAATTTTTTGTACCACATTTCTAATGCCTTTGATTAAAAGCAATCCGATGATCCTCTTGTAAGTGCTGAAAAAGCCCGAATTCTCTCCCATTGCATAATCATGAAAGCTGGCCATTATAGCCTCACTCTGATTTTTGAACTTTGGTTTTTGTAGACCTGCCAACCTTGTTAAAAGGCTTCTTGTGTGAGTGATTCTTCCTATGTACAGCCTCTGCCACATGTATCTTTGAAATTCTTGAGCATAATGCTCCTTTTAATTTTCCTGCATACGACATTTTTGTTCTACATGAAGATCGTTAGCAAGATCATTAAGAGAAATATCCTCTTTTTTGTGTTTCAGAGTAGGTTTAAACTCCTTTGAAAAAAATGACAATTTATCAATAATAAAAAATACAAGAATAGTTTCATCCATGTATAATTATGTTGAGTAAAATGGTTAATTAGGATCCTTACTAGTTCACGAAATTGTTTCATTACAGACCTTTCATCAACTATTTTAAAAATATTAAAATTTGAGACAAGAAATTTTTTACTAGTTACATCTTCTTTCATGTACCTCATCTGTAATCTTTCTCATAACTTCTTGGTAGACCTCAAAAATTATAGTACAAGTCGAATAGTGAGTCATTCATTGCATTCAGAATATGTCCCCTACATATGTAATCATCAGTTTCCACTTTTGTTTCCTCGTTAGTTGATCAATGATTTCAAATTCAGATTCCTCTAGTCATGCTCTGTTAATAACATACACCAATGAAGTGAAGTTAGTAGTAAACGAATATATTTATGTCATATCAGGAAGTACCCCCAATAAAAGCTATCATATTTGATAATGTTAGTAGCCATATTCTTGATTGAAGCCATCATACAAAATATTTGTTTAGATTTTAAACTAAAATAATATTGATGATTCATAGGATTTAACAAATGTCACTTAAACATTTGCTTTCTACACTGCATCAGTCAATAAATTTTCTTCAACATATGTTAAAATTCCTATTTGCACTTGTAGGAGTGAGAACAGACGTACAAATTTTTCTGATATATTTCTATTGAGTTGTTCTTTTAAAAATTTAAAATTTTAACACTTTTAAAAATAAAAAGAAACAGTTTTAAAACCTTCCAAAAACTCAACGTTGAAGAAACAAAAAGGAAGTGACCAAATTGAAGAGAAGAAAGGATTCTGAATTGGAAGTGCAACTCAGTTATGTGATCAGTGGCTTAGCCTGAATACAGCGTAAACAAAAGGTAATGAGCGACTTTTGTTGGAGATGGATTTACTTTAATACAAGGTTTGATTGCACGATTTTGGTTCGGATAACTTCGCAGCATATAAAAATTGCTTTACTTGCTTTATTCCCTGTAATAAGAATATATTGCAATCTTAGGGCATTTAGTCAATTTCTTAACCCAGACCCTGCATCATTCTAATATTTCATTCTCAAATCCTCGAAAGACATGTATATTAGTGATGGAATAGGTCTGATTACCATCTTGAAAAAAATAAAGAGAGAAAATATATTTTAGAGAGGTTCTAGACTCTTAATTAGGTTCTGATATTTATATATTGAATCTGTATATTAATTTGACGTACAATGAGAGAGAAAAGAGTCAAAAGTAAGTAAGACACCTCTAATATGTCAGGTATATATAGGTATAATCCAAAACAACTTTTTCTGAACCTATTCTAATAGTTCTCTAAGTTGGAAAGTATTGATTATATGGATTAAGTTTAAAATAAATAAATTCAATTTGAGATCTCTTGAGGATTTTGTTAACATATCTCCTAGTTGATCAATAGATCCAACAGACCCTACAAATTTCTCTCAAAAATAACTTTTCTCATATAAAATGACTCTGTATTTGATCTTCTCATTAAACACAGGATTGGAAGCAATGTGGAGAATAGCTTGATTATGATAATACATCTTAATCTCGCAAAATTAAGTTCTTGGAGGCACTGTTTTACACACATAAGTTCAGTAATCGATCGGACAACTAAAATTTGTTTCTTGATTTTGTAGGAAATAGTTTCCTTGAAAATATATATAATATCTTGTAGTAAAAAGTCCGTTCACAAGAGATCATGCTACATCATAATATATAAGGATTTGAGTTGTTTCTTTTATCTTCATATATAAAAGTCATTGTCTTTGGGTCCTTTTGAGGTATCTCGAATGACAATATTTCGATGATCAATATAAAGATTTGCATGAGCTAACTAAGAATACCAACTAAAAATCACGTACAATAATAAAGTAAATAAGTCTTTTAACAAGTCTTTATATTTTTTTTGGATTAAAGAAAATTGTCCTGTTTTGTTATTAATTTTTAATTTGGATATTGATTTACAGTCAATCATACCCATCTACTCGTTTATTGTAATAGGATGTGGATCACAAGTAAAATATGAATATCATTTTTGGATGTGACCAGTCAACATTGATGATAGAACGTCAATATTGTCATGCTTCAATTTTGTTTGGTTGTTGGTTGGTGTAATTTCAATTTGTAGGTAATCAGGATTCTTGTATTTTGAAATGTTTCATTTTTTCTAAATTTACATTTGTGTTGGCTAAACTCACGCATAAAGCACGTACACCTACGTTTGCCTGACCCACACAAACACACCCCTACAACCGTCTTCTTTTAGTGTAAAAAATTATTTTCGAAGTCAAATTTTAATTATTGGTTATTTATTCTTCCTAATTGATTATTATTTTCTTTAAATTGATTAAAAAGTATTAATATTAATTTTTTAAGTATTTATATTTTTGTTTTTTCCTTTCTTATATCTTTTTTATTCGTAAATAGAGTATTCTTTTGTCTATTTTTACTGACTATTTATCTATTACTTTTATCCATTGTATTTGATGTCTATTTATTTCTTTCTTAACAAATTAACCTTGAACGCTAAAAAAAAACATAGTTTACCGTCACAAATTGAGGATTACGAGGGTTGCCATATTGTTAATCATGTGGGTATTTGAGAATGAAAATAATAAAACGAAGAAAAAGAAAGATTTTATATTATCAAGAAGTGAAATTTAAGTTTAATTCAACTTTACAAAATCGGTTTTGTAGATGAGGTTTGCACCAATTTATAAATTATTAAAAGATCTTATCTTTAGTCAATATGAGATCTCGAACACAGTCCCTCATGTCAAGACTGCTTAACTCATGTGTGAGACTATATTGTTTAAGGATGGTCCGATAGCGGCCTGATTGTGGATGACACAGTAGGCCTAACAACTGCACTAGGATAGGGTCTAATACTATATCATGAAGTAGAAGACGAATTCTTTCTCCACCCAAATACCCTCGTCCTGCACCTCCATAGTTCAGCAAAAAATACAAACATGCCCTTAAATAATAAATGGTAAAAGACCAAAATACCCTCTATCCCCATTTACTTCCTTAACTACTCTTATCCGCTTCATTCTCTCATTGCTTGCATCCAATTCACTGTTTCACTGTAGCATCCGATTCAGTCATTGTATCTATTTTCACCTTCACCGTCAACAAAAGTAAATTTTTCTTTATGTTTATTAGCAATTTGTGAGTGGTATTGATGATTAGGGTAGTTAATTTTATGATTGAGTTGTTGACGGTAAATCTACGTCGGAAAAGACAAACTTCGTATGAACTGGATGCCCCGCGTCCGGTTTACATTTTGGAAAAATACCAAAATGTAAACCGGATGGCACCCCATTCGGTTTACATTTTGAAAAAAATTGTAAACCGGACGCGGGGCATCTGGTTCAGTATTTTTTTTTTAAAAAAAATAGAAGATCCTTTTGGTCATTTTTACAGGGACAATTTTGATATTTTAAAAACTTATGGAGGTGAATAAAGAATCCGTGGAATTTAAGCCTAACTCAACCTTCCAAGCCGGTTTTGTAAGGTTAAGTTAGACTTAAATTTTACTTCTTGGACATATAGCATTATATTTGTACTGGATTAACCCATCTAAAAATTAGGTAAGGAGGATTTACAACTTGTAGCCATTTTAAACTAATTATAGTTAAATATATTTCTTTATTTTAAAATCACTTTTAACAATATTAAGGCTATACAATATGAATCAAAAAACAGTTACCTTTTGAGAAGACAATTCTTCATATGGTTAACGTATAAAAATCCAGTTACCACAAAATAACACGTAGTTAAAATTGGAGAGGACTTGCGGACGTCTAACTAAATGAAGAAAAGAAAAAAAAAAAAAACATTAAGAGTGAAACATTCTCAGTAATCAAGATTGCAATACAGGGACGAGTAGTAAGGCCATTATTTCAAATATGCCAAATGACTAAAATATATAGTTCTACAAACCAATAACTAATATTTCAATAGCAAAAATCTGATGGTTTTGCATTCTGTATGATTGGTCAAAATAAGCCGTATCCCGAAAACATATACAAATCATATTTTATGAAAAAAATTGTAGAAGAAAGGTATAATATTAGAAAAGAAAATGATGTAATGTAAGTATGAGGTAAGAAGAAGGAAGAAAGAGAGTGGAGAGGAAAGAAGTTTAGCTGACAAGTGAATGGATGAAACAATGACCACTCCCAAAGATAGAGTACACCCGTGGTGGAATTGATGCTAGAACTTTCAGAGTTTTCCCCCTTTCCCATTTTCTATGTTCCCTAAATATGAGCATAGTTACTCAACTTCAACACTGAATCGTCAATGTTCCGCTTCCAATCCCATTCTGAATGTAGCTCCAGAAGATGTGTTTTATTCTTCAAATCCGCCGCCAATGCATCACAGGGATTCACCATATTTTCAAGATTTTTAATTGACAGTTCTCCGTGAAGATCAAGTTTTCCTAGTTGTTGAATACTGAACTCACTACTTGTGCCCACCTCAAAACGACCCAGCCATACTTGAAGATTCTTCAACTTTCTTAAAAGCACTGGAGCCTTTCTTAAAGAAATTCCCTTAAGTTCAAGGCGGCGCAAATTTGAGAGTTCATGCAAAGTCGAGGGCAGCTCCCGCAAATGGAAACAATCGTTGAGTTTCAACACTTGCAAGTTACAGAGTGATCCTATTGAGTCGGGAAGTCTCTCTATGTTGGTAGCTGAAAGGTCTAATGAACGCAGATGTATAAGATCGGCTATGGTGTCAGGCACCTCTTTTATCTTACTACAGAAAGACAAAGATAAGAGCCGTAAGAACTTAAATTTGGAGATCAACTCTTGTATTGACATCCCATAGTCCCCAAAATGCGTAGATATGGACAGAAATGTCCGTAGCCTTTTAGCATCACATAAACTCCTATACTCGTGAAATTCGATAGGATCCTTTGCAGTTAAAAAGTGACGGGTTGTCTTTGGTACTCTTTCTGCTCTATCAACTCCCAACCTGAAACACATTTCACCAGAAACATACTTTGCTAAATCATTCATAAGGTCGTGCATCACAAAACATGTTTTGTTGTACCTAATTGATTGCTGAAAGAACGACCTTGATAGTAGATCGTTGAAGTACTGTTCACCTACTTCGTCTGGAGACTTACCCTGCTGAGAGCATTGTACAAAATTTTGAGCCATCCATAAGAGAATTAAGCTCTCCTTGTCAAACTCATGGTCTTTAGGGAATAACGCACAATAAGCGAAACATCTCTTGAGATGAGAAGGAAGATGGTAATAGCTCAACAACAAAGCGGGGATGATTTTACTATCTTCTATGGGTAAGTCCCATATGTTACTTCTCAATACACCTTCCCACTCTGAAACACATGACTTTGACCGTAAAACACATCCTACCGTTTCAAGGGCCAGAGGCAGTCCTTGGCACTTTTCAACTATCTTCATGCCAATCTCCTGCAACACAGAATTTGACGAGTTATCATCTTGGAATGCATGCTTAACAAAAACTTGCCAGCTGTTATCTTTTTGTAATTGCTTTAGTTGGTGAATATTGTTTGACTCCATGGTTGAAGCAACTTTGTTACTGCGTGTTGTGATAAGAATTTTACTTCCCTTAGCCCCATATTTAAGAGGAGTTTGCAGTGATTTCCATTGGTCTCGGTGTTCATTCCAGACATCATCCAAAACGAGTAGAAACTTCCTTCCACTCAACTTTTCTTTCAATCGTCCCTGAACCATATCAAGGCTTCTACTATTATCGGTTTCCTTACGGATTGCCTCTAGAATTGCTCTGCTTAACTTGAAAACATCGAATTTATCAGAAACACAAACCCAAGCCTTTTCATCAAATTGAGCTTCCTTAACCTTTGGGTCATTGTATACGTGTTGAGCAAGTGTGGTCTTACCCATCCCGCCCATACCCACAATAGCAAATATTGACAGCTGCTTATCATTGTTACTGTCAGATGTCAGCCAATTAAGGATATTTTCTTTGTCCTTATCTCTGCCATAAATAACATCTTCAGCCACCAACGATGAGGATTCATTTTTTCTCTCTAACACTTTATTACCCGACTCGGATCCCACATCAGTATTTTTCAGACCTAGATCATCCTTTTGGTTTAAAAGAGACTCCAGGTCATCTATGACTTCTTTCAGCTTGGATTCAAGACTGCGTACCTTGCTAGCACTGCTCTGGTATTCAAGTTCTGAGGCAGTTCTGGAGAATTCATAGTCTATTTCATCCACCAGATCTTCAGTGTCCAGCAACACGTCTCTGACCTCATCAAGCCATGCTTTAACATATGCATTTCTGAACTGCTTTTGTTCTGCATCATCAACCATAGCATTGATGGACACCAACTTCCTCCTCAAATTTTTCAGCAGCTTCTCATCCAGCTTTCGCTGATGAAAGTAGTCCAGAACTTGATGAGAATCCAGCTTGTCAAATAGCAGCTGGAGAACAGCACCAAAAAGAGCACCACCGAGTGTTTCTAGGATTGGCATGGTTGGAAAGGAAGTGTGAGCAAATGAAGAGAAAGGGTTGTGAAAATGGAAAGTGAAGCTTAGTTAGGTGAATGAAGAAATGATAAAAGGTAATGAGTGAGTATTTTGTTGGAGATGGCTTTACTTCAATAAAGGATTGATGGCCAGGAAGCAGTGGCTGTTGATTATTCCCGACAGCACCATGTGGGTTTCATTCATGTGTTAGCATGTACGTCCAATTAATTTGTACGTGCAGAAACTACTTAGTAACATAGATTTCTAGTTCTATTTTTACAAGAGGATAAAACGTCGCTTAAAATAGTGATTAAAACGCAATCAAAAATATAAAAAACGTAACACTTAACCGATGTAATATACTCAATTCTACATTGGTTAATACTCCTAAGACAGAACCGATGTAGAAATGACATTAAACCATATATAAATGACTGAAAAAATAAAACTTTGAAAATTGAAAAGAATGGCAGTGAAGATATTACGTGAAAATATTACGTCAGTTGGGAACTCCCAACCGATGTAATAGGCCCAGATTACTACATTGGTTGGAAGCTCTCAATCGATATAATATCTTCTTCATGACGCACGAGTGAATTATATGAAATTTGGGAAAATTTGGTGGAATATACTACATCGGTTGAGAGCTCCCAACGGATGTAATATATCCCTCGAGTTAAAATTGGAAATTTTGGGATACATATTACATTGGTTGGGAGCTCCCAATTAATGTAATATCCCTTGTTTTAACCCTCATAGACATTGTTTTTCTCTTACGCTTTGTCTTGTCCTTCACTGTGCATACTTGTTCTCTTCTCCTCCACTTTGTCGTTGCTTTTGCACATGCCATTTCACCCCCAAAGTTTGATTCACTCTTCAAGTTTCATTCACACCTTGGTTCACGCATTGGGTGCCATTTTGGTTTCGCGTTTGGGTTTCACTCTCACTAGTACGTCGTGTTTTGGTTACATTCACTCCTTGGTTTGTGTTTCTTCCTCATTTTCGTTTGCTTACTGTCTTTGTGGTTTCATTGACTCTATTTTTGCGTTCACTAGTTTCGGTAGAGTTCATTTGAGTCCATTTGCATTCACTGGATTTCATCTTTTATACTTTTATACGGTCTACTTTTATACTTTGTATCCCAGATTTATTTAGAGTTTATATTATATGTAACAAATAAATAAAGTGCTGTGCTATCACAAAATTAATATTCCTAAATTATTGCTGTTAAAGTTACTTTAAGTTTTCCAGAGGATAGAATTTAAAGCATCTTTTTCTCTTTTCTTTATTGTACATCATGAAGTTGATGTTATGGTCTATTATCGATATTTGTTCATGTTTTTGATAATTTTAACAAGAGCTTTTTTCAATTTCTTGGTTATATTGCAGATAAGGTAAGATGAAGCAAAAGAAGATAAGAACTGCTTTCTTAAAAGATAACTTTACTTCAAGAGTTGATAGCCAACTAATAACTGTTCAGACTATAATAATATGAAATATACATTATATGCTTTCTTAGTTGCTAGGAACATATATTACCTTACTTCAAGTAGAATCAAAATAATAGAATAAGATATCAAATTAACAGAAAGTCTTGTGCAAAGTTTAATACTAAAACTTTTCTTATATCAGTTTTATCTTTATTAGTTTGCTTTCTTATTCTCTTCTTGAACTCTTTATTTCACAATTAATACTCAATTTCAATTCAATTTAGTAATCATCTCCCGGGCTAAAAGGTAGCTTGCGATGCATCTTATAAACCACTTGCGCTCAAGGACTTTCAAAGGCTTTGGTAGGAAGTTGATCATCCCTAAATCAGATTCCAGATTCTACTCTTCATTGCAACAAACATGATGACAAAGTTAAATGAAATGTACATAGACAACATTCATTTACACGGTGGAGCACAATGATATTAAACATCTGTGATATGATCAAAGATATAAAAGTGATAGTTTACAAAAGTGATCAGAGATGGAAGGAGAATATGCACGTGTCCAGGCAATGATTTTCACCAATGATTGGAATTGAGGGCACCCAATAATTTGCAGATCTTGAGATGATTATGGTGCGCCCCGGTGAAATAGTATGTGAATAATGACAATACGTGAGGCAAAGCCGAAATTATTATTATCTGTGACATAACAGGATTTTGTAGTAAAATCTACATAGAATGTGTTTCTGCATATTTTTGTTGTACCCAATCCGCAGAAGAAAAAAAAAATGCATATAAGCAAGGAAACATAATATATGGATACGTTTTCATTCAAACTCTTTGATGTTTCTTAGATGTCTCTCCTAATATATGCATGGTTTCTGTTTTTTTTAATTGGCAAAAAAAAAATATATATAAAAAATACTGAAGATATTTCAGTCCATTTACAACAGTTTGCAAAAAGATCAGTTTTTCAAAGGTACCATAAATGGAGGAAAAACAAAAGTTTGAAAGAAAAATTAAAAGTGTTAAAAAAAGATTTAAAGCAGTTGAGTAAAGAGAAGTTGATGATCAACTAAAAAAATAAGAGATTTAACATATATTGACGGGTTGGATAAAAGAGAAGAGGTAGGGGGCTTACATGAAGAAATAAGAATGTGGAGAATGGAGTTATTCAGTGAACTCAGAAGTATTAATAAGAGAGAATTAGCCATATTACAACAGAAAAGAGTGGATTAGTTGGAGAAAGGAGATACTAATTCTAGGTATTTCGACTCTAGATTAAGATGAAAAAGGAAAGGAATGAATTAATAGGCCCAGAAGTTGATGGTATGTGGGTAGACGACCCACATATAGTAAAAGGGCAGGTTAACAACTATATGAAGAATAGACTCGCTACATGACAAGGGGTGGAACTAAATTTAGACGGGGTATAATTCTAAGACTATCTCAGAATTTGATAATAAGCAGCTTTGTATAAGTTTCATCGAACAAGAAATTTTAGAAGCAGTGGGTCAGTGTGTCAGTATAAAGAACCCGACACTGGATGGATTCAATTTCAATTTCATTAAGAAGAATTCGGCAGTTATAAGGGCGATTTCATTAAATCAGTTTTTAGTTTTTATAATTTGGGTTTCATCCCACGAGGATATAATGCTTCTTTTATATCCTTAGTACCTAAGAAAGATAATCCATCATCCCTGAATGATTTTCGACCTATATTATTGGTGGGTTGTGTGTACAAAGTTATATCAAATATTTTGGCTAATAGGCTTAAGTGTGTCCTAACGGGCGTATTTGGTGTACACTAATCTGCGTTCCTGAGAGGTAGGGATCACTAGAAGTGTGTCATAAAAAAGTAGAAGAAGAGTGGTGTCCTTGTCAAAGTGGATTTCGAGAAAACATATGATTCGGTGGATTGGAAGTTTCTCTTCTATACGATAGGTAGATTAGGATTTAATAGTAGCTGGATTAAATGGATCAAAACATGTTTGGAATCCGCCTTGATCTCAATCTTGGTGAATGGTAGCCCTACGAAGGAATTTAGACCTAGAAGAGGGAGGCAAGGACACCTGTTAGCGCCCTTCTTATTTTTTATAGTAGCAGAGGGACTCATGGGTTTATTGAGGGAGGCTAGAAGAAAGAAATTGTATGAAAGTGTAAAAGTTGGTGCGAGGGGTGTATAAATAGAACTACTCCAATTTGTAGACGATGCATTATTTTTGTGTCTTCCCTTGCTTCACAATGTCCTGACTATTAAGGCAATTTTGAGATGCTTTGAGCTGACATCTGGATTAAGAGTAAACTTCATAAGAGTCAAGTTCGGATAATGGGTGTAAGTGTTGAAAATTCAAAGGTGTTGGTGAAATGTTTAAATTGTAGAATAATGGGTTTACCATTTAAGTACTTGGGGGTGGGAATCCTAGGAGAGAGGCTTTCTGGACACTAATAATTGAGAAGAAAAAGCTAGACTCTCAAGATGGAAATGGAAAGGGAAAGTATTATCAATGCTTGGGAGGATTTGCCTGATTAAATCATTCATTAATGCATTACTAGTGTTTTATCTCTCCTTCTTAAAGCCTCCACAAGTCCGTGTAAGATCATTAAGAAGTTATAAATTATATTTTTTTGTAGAAGTGGGTTCAAGAGGGTAAAAAAATTACGTGGGTTAGATGGGAAAACATATGCAGATTGATGGAAGAAGGTGGGTTAGGAAATAGAGATACAGGTAAGTTCAACCTTGCATTACTGGCTAAGTGGAAATGGAGGTTAGGTAGGGAGGAGGGGGGAGTGTGGAAGGAAGTTTTGGAGTCTACATACAGTTCTTAGAGGAACATGGATGACAACTCATTGAATACAAAAAAGTCTATCTGGTGGAGGGAATTACTGTAATGTAAATTGAAAGACAGGTTATGGTAAGAGAGTGAAATTTTGGGAGGATAGTTGGATTGATGGACAACCACTCAAAGATAGGTTCCTAAGAATTTACTCAATGTCACTATGGTAGTGGAAGATGTAGGGAAATGGGAGTGTGAGAATGGTATAGAATCTTTCAAATGGAACCTAAGATGGCTAAGAGAGGGGTTTGAATGAAAAAGAAAAAACTATATGAACAACTTATTAATTGTCTATCAAATATTCAATGGGAGAGGGGGACTCAAGATAATTGGATGTGGATTGATATCAGGAATGAGTATACAACAAAATCTAGATATAAATTAGAGAATCAAGAGATAGGGCAAAATAGAAGAATATTTGAACTATTATGGAATATTAAGGCATCTCAATCAACATTAGTATGTATATGGAGAGCAATGCTAGACAGGCTACCTACACAACAAAATTTGATATGGAGAGGTGTGGGTTTAGGCTGTACTACGTGTCCTTTGTGTTTTGATAGTGAGGAAACTGCAAAATACTTATTTATCATGTGCAATGTGGTACAAAGAGTGTGGGATAATGTGATAAATGGATTGGAATAACGACAGTTAGGCATGAACTTTTGGATCTAAATCCGCAGAGCTTTCAAGTTTTTTTTTTTTTTTTTTGTTGAACAACAAAGCATGGAATTAATAGGAGCATTTAAGGGGTGTTCCAACCCTATTACATAAACAAAACATATACAATAATCTCCTTGCCTACATCCGAACAAAAAAGAGATAGTTCCATCACTACCTTGCATACGACACGTAACACGGTACAACTAAACCAACCAATTTGAGCCTAACAAACAAATGTAGTACAGGTCACCAAATATGTTTTGATTCGAGCAACACCATTTTGTACTTCAAATTTGCATTCTTACGATCGCTCACATCCTGCTACCACTGGCCGCACCTGTTCCAGATAAACGTACCTGTATACTCCTCTTGAGAGAATACATTAGACTATAAAGCCTAGCCCTAAACACCCTAAAGCGAAAGTTACTCCCTACAAACCACCGTTCATACCGTTGTTGTATAATTAAGTAGTATTTTCCAAACAAAGAATAGGACATAGAAACCAATCTGATACAAAATAGTTGAACCTCTACCATCTCAATTTATTCCCAAGACCAAGCCTTGAGTTGTGCCAAAGTAAATATCTCCACATTAAACACTATTTTATTCCTATGCCTCCAAATTTTCGACACTATAGTCACCCACATACCCCTTCATACTGAATTTGTTTTCTTGCTGAGACCTGAAAAGTAAAAGCTCTGAAAATGATCCATAATATTAAAGGGCCTAGCAGAAGAAATACCTAACCACCTATCACAATTATCCCATACTTTTTGTGCAATATCACAACTGATGAGAACATGTTGAGCAGTTTCCTCAGCCTTCATAAAGTAGTGTGACTGAATACAAAAACGAATAAAGAATCAAAAGAAATTTGGATAGCTATAGTGTCCGAGATATGGATCCATAGAAACAAGGTAGTATTTAGGAATGGAGTAGTGGAAGAAATTTTTTGTATTCCAAAGTGGAAGAATTGCTCATGGCTAAAGCATAAAAAATCAAAAAACCAATTTCTCATAATCTCTATGGTGTCTCTGCCCATTGGAATGTATTAAATCTTTGAGCTAAATAATACTAGGCAGTTTGGCAGGAGGTTTCCTCAAGTCCTGAAGGTGATTGGGTACATGTAGTTTGTGCTCAAATTAGATGAAGGGTATAGGATTTGAGAAAGTGAGCGTTTAACTATAATTTCTGTTGTTGTGAAGAATGGATCCAAAATTCTTGCAGGTAAGGATGTTAAGAGACTCAGAAGCATGTATTGCATTCGGCATTAAGTACCAGGAAGTAGGAATAAAGAAGGAACTTGGATTGATGCTGTAAAAGATGGGTAATATCGTAGCCATTCAAGGTCATACGGGAGGTATCTACAATTTTTCAAGTCATTGGGAGCAGTCGTGGCCTACCAAAGTTGTTAGCAGTCTAAGCATTTCCAAGCAAGCATTAACTCACTTTGGGCATTCTGATCCTTAAGGAATTCAGAAGACATCCACAAGTCTAACCTGTTCTGTGTATTTTTCTTTTCCATTCTGGTTTTCTAGTTTCTACTGGTGCTAGAATATATATATAATGGTAGATATTAAGTCTCCTAAAAAATTCTGAAACCGAAAAAGTTATTGGAAGTAATTCATATTTAACGTTTATATATAGTTGGGGTCTCTGAATGACATATCCCTTAAGAACATGTAGTTTCATTTTCTCTAATTGTTTTTGTTGTAAGTTATTTTATATAACATAAAATTCTAATACCTTATATAGTGTAGTGATAAATATTTTATACCTTAATTATAGTAGCAATACATAAGCTCTAGAGCTTACACATTAAACGGGTCTTCTTGTGCAGTGATAAATACATAGCTATAAATAGATTAATAATTGAGGATGAGACTTATTTTCTTAAATTTCTTAGTTAAAATATTTAATTAAGAGTAACAAAACAAATCAGTGCATTGAGAAAATGGTGAATAAAACTCATGAATACACAATTATATGACATGGTGCCATATTGCTTTCACAATATTAATGGCCTATTAAATTTCTTGAAGAAAATAATTCACATCACCAATTACAAGTTTGACATTTTGGCCATAGTTAAGACAATCAAGCAACTAGGACACAGACAGACTCAATGCAGAAAAAATTGAAAAAGTCAACCACTTACATATCCTACTTAAGATTGAATGATTTCTCTGTTTTACCATTCAACTGTAAATAATTTTGTGATTAAAACTTGTCATCACAATAATATCATAATAAGATATCTAATTTTTGAATTTGTGATTTAAAAAATTAAATTTTATAAGATTATATAAAATAAAAAATATCTCTTATTTATGTATGTGTACATCATTTGTTCACATTAATTTTGTACACAATCCCTAAAGTGAGGGCTATTTTAAATTATATATATATATATATATATATATTATCCTTCAATTATATAGTTTTTTAAATCGTTGTCTAATCACATAAGCAAATCCGTGGAGGAGATCAGAAGACTCTCTTTCTAAGGGATTTGTTTCTAGAACTGGTTCAACCAAAAGTAAAGTAAACATGGACTAATAATAATTTAGCTAAAGAAATGTGTACTTATTACTTTGTAATTAAGAATAGGAATAAAAAAAAAAGAAAAGGTAACTAAAGAAATAAATTGATAGTTAATTTTTCCACAATCACATTTTGCATATAACACTACTATTATTAGTTTATATTCATATTTAGTTATTTAGGTAAAATGTAAGTGTATAAAAAGATATATAAATAGTCTCAATCATTATTTTAATTAACTATTTTTAATCGTCTATGATATTATTTTTTATATTAAAATATTTCTAATTATTTAAATTCATAAATAATAAATAATGTTAATAATCTATTTCTCCTATTTGGATTTAAAAGATTAATAATCCAATATAATTATTCCTTCTCTAGAATTCGTTATATAGATAACCTCACTCAATACTTTTGAAGCTATTTTAGAAAAAAAAACTATTATAAGTATAAATTAAATTATTATCATTAACTAATTATAAGTTTTTTAATATGTGTGAAATAATCATCTCTTTTCTTATAATTAAGAATTAGGAATGAAGTACATTAGTTCAATGCTAGTTTAATCTCAGACTCACATAAATACACAATATAAAAAACTTTGTGCTAGTTTTTGAATTTTAATGAATTTTATTTTTGTAAATTATATCCATAGGTAACCCATTGGTTGAATGGATCAATTTGTACCTATAAAGATATAATTGATATTTTTTTTTTCATTTATTTACATAATAACAATTTACTCATTCAGAATGTTCTATTAATAAAAACAAAAAACAATGAATTTTGATTAGAAAATTGTTTACTAGATTCACAATTAAAACTCATTTAATATATAAAAGATCTTTATTAAAATTTACTAAACAAATATACAAACTTATACCTACGAATTAAGTGGATGATTGTCAAATTTTAGACCAAGAAGAGAGAGTTTAATTGATATTTGACTAAGTACTCGCTAGGAATAAATGATCTATAACGTTTGAAAAGGATTAGAAATAAATGCTCAACCAAGAAAAAAGACATACCTCTCGACAAAACAAACTATTATATGAGACAAAGGTTACTTAAAAAGGATATTTGTTTCTATTTTTGTGTATAAACAATATTTGTTGTAACAAATATCTTCCATATTACTTCGTTGCTATCATATAACATTTACAAAATTGAAACAATTTTTTAACCAAAATATTTGAGGCTTTTCATCTTTAGATTATTAAATAATATAATGATATTTCACCTTAAGATTTTATAAAAAAATAATTAAATTGTTAATTCATCACTTGAAAGAAACTATATATAATAAAATTTAGATTAATAAGAAACTTGAATCTTACAAAGAAACTCCTAATTCTAATTATTTCAAGTGTGGATATTAAAAAGGAAGAATCTTCTATATAGAGGAATATAGATGTATTTAATAAGGTTCTTAGAATGTGTAAAAGAAGTTAAGAAACTATAAAACTATGGAATAGCTCATGACATACAAAAATAACAACTTATGCACGGCAAGACAGAAATTATAGCTCCCTATAAATGAGATACTTAAGTTCATGATTAATTTAATTATTAAGTTAGTTTATATTTCGTAATCAGATCATTCTAAATTATGCTAGATGTTCTTAGAATGATTTAAAACGAAGATTTCTTTAATGAGAGATGAGTGAGAATTTTTTTGAATATTTTAGAAAAATATTAAAAAGAAAATATTTTGAACATATTTAACATAATATTTCTTGTTCACGAAAAGATATTTTGATTTATATAATATTCTCTTCAAACTCCTTCTTCCTCTAGTAAAATAAAAATTAAGATTAAATGTTCTAAATGTAAAATAAAAATGTGTTCATCAATAGATCTCGAACTTTTTCCTCTCCTTTATTTCTTTCTACGTATTTATTTTCATCTGTGAATTCTTTTCTATAAATATAATCTTCTAGTTATAGCTTTCAATTAAAATGTTCGATAAGTAGAATGTGGATGAAGCATTTTGATAAAACTAGTTTTAATATTTGGATATAATTTTTCTTCATATTTTTTATCACGATTTTAGAAAGATTTATGTGTCTTTCTTAACCAAACTCATTTATCTCTTAACTAAATCTATGTCTCTCTAAAGTAATAATTACATCAATGTTATATATATTTACAGTTAAAAATTAATTTATAACGAACAGACATAAGTCATAGCAGAGTCATTTATTCAAGTGGTTTAGGATTCAATTCGTGGGAATACTACTCAGTAAGTCAATAAATCATGTTGAAATACGAGTATTTACACTTTGCAGATTCAGATATATAATACATTTATTTATATAGTGAAGTTATTTTAATAAATAATATAGTTATTGTTGTTATTAATATATTGGAAAAAACCTTAAATATACTAATATTTTGAGATAGAAGAAGTACTTTTAAGTTTTCTTTTCTTATGCATTAATGGAAAAAGTGAACTAACTTGATGGTTTAGCTTGATGATAGAAGTGTGGCAGAGAGTACTCTTTGGCCACTGCTATATATGAGTGTGTTTTCTCTTTCATTTACCTATAATCACGGGAAATCTT
>Ga0123340_1001620_pt1 | contig 18983 bp, 13 predicted proteins | sample SirMexnodulemix_FD_89961 | JGI IMG/M metagenome (GOLD analysis project Ga0123340, IMG submission 89961) | Root nodule microbial communities of legume samples collected from Mexico - Siratro Mexico nodule mix | ecosystem: Host-associated > Plants > Roots > Nodule | place: Mexico: Nepantla... | reverse complement strand
TTATTATTTAATTTATTTCATTAACTAAAAGTGTATTTTTGAAATATTAAATTATTAAATTATTTAAATATTAAATAATATATTTTATTTTAAAAAATATATTATATATAAAAATCTAATAAAAATATATTATGTAAAATTAAAACTCTAAACCCTAACTCGACTTAATCTAACACAGATAAAATCAGTTGAATTAGATTGAATGTAATAAAAAAATTGCAGAAACCCAACTAAATAATGTTCAAAATTCTTCTTTCATTGAATTGATTAACGGGTTTGTCAATGTGAAAAATCTATTGTATTTGAACATATTTTTTCTATTGTGATCAAACTGACTATTGTTAGACTTTTTCATTGGTGGTTTCATCAATTAGATATTAGATATTAAGAATGTCTTTTTGCAAGGCAATCTTGATGAAGATGTTTACATGGAACAACCTTCAAGGTTTGTTGCTCAGGGAGAGTTTAATCTACTTTGTAAACTACGTTGGTCTCACTATAGTCTTAAACAACCTCTATGTGTTTGGTTTAGAAAGTTCAGCCACATTATTCAAACCTTTGGGTTGAAATGCATGAAGCAGATAATTTTATTTTCTATTGTCACACCCTCCTAGAAAATGTGTACTTAATAAGTATGTTGATTATATAGTCATTATAAGAAATGATGTTGCTATAATATCTTGATTAAAGGAACACTTGTCATTTTCAAAACAAGGATCATAAAAGTCTCAAATATTTTTTGAGCTTTGAAGTAGTTCAGTCAAAGGAATGTGTTGTAATTTTCAAAGAAAATATGCTCTAGATATCCTAAAATAAACATGTATGATTGGTTTAAACTAGTGGATAGTCTTATAGATCCAAACCAAAAATTAATAACAGAATACTCTAATCTTGAAAGATATAGAAGACTAATTGGAACACTTATCTACCTTACTAGACCAAATTTTTCTATAAGTCAATGCAAAATCTTTGTATTGATCATTGAAATGTTGTCATTCATATTCTAAGGTATTGATAATAGGCTTCAGGACAAGGTCTACTTCATAAAGATAAAATGAATACTCAAATCTTAGGATATTGTGATGTTAATTGGGCATATTCTCATGTGCATATATGCTTTACTACATGATATTCTATTTTCATTAGAGGAAATATTATCTCTTGAAAAAGCAAGAAACAAAATGTAGTTTCCTGATTAAATGCTAAATCCTTGTATAAGATAATGACATATTTCACTTGTGATCTTATATGGGTAAAACAAATCCTCGAAGAATTAGGTTTTTATGAGGTTAAACAAATGAAGATGTATTATGATAACCAAGTTGTTCTCCACATTATTCTCAATCTGATGTTCCACAAGAAAACTAAACACATAACAATTGATAGTCATTTTATTCCAGAAAACTTGTTGTCTAAAGAAATACGCACTGATTTTGTTAAATCTAATTATCAACTTACAAATACAATAACAAAAAATACTTCGAAAGGAAATCAAATTGAATTTATTTATTCAAAGCTTGATGTATATAATTTGTATGCTCTTGAAGGGACTATAGTTATATGCTTTGCGTAGTATCTAGTTTTTAGATTACCTTTCTTATTCTTTTTTCTTTCTTCTTCTCATCAATTGTATCTAAATTTTCAATAAGAAAGAGAAATTAAACTCTCAAATAGATTCTCTATTCTTTTGTATATTTTTTAAGTGAAAAGAAAATTCATTGGTACCTTAACCATATCTTATCTGTAAAAGGAAAATCTATGTTATCATGAGCAAACCAATTAGACCAAAGGAGATCTGGAAAAAAAAAAATGGAGAACAACTAAAATTGTATTACATAAGGATAAGGCATAAAAATATCACAATTAAAGAAAGATTCCAAACAACAAATTAGATCATAGATACAATAGAACATTACCTATAATTAACTATTATCTTATCAAATGGAAATTCTTGAATTGTGTTATTGTTCAGCAAAGCTATGTTTAAAGCCATTATCTTCTTCACTTTATCATATTCTTCATTTCTGCAAATTTTTCAAGCACTTTGACTAGTCACATCACAGAAAAGTACAAACTAATAACAATTCACATTATACAAGTAATAAACAAGAAACAAACAATGTATCGCTACTCTCATCATTCCCTAACATGTATCGTGCTGAAAAAAAATTCAATTATGAACTAAAGGTTGTCATTATGGCCCAACAAGCAACTATAGCCAAATAAAGAATAGCCATATAAGCTCAACTATATCTAGTTTCACTACCAAGCATGAAACTTTCTTACCCTTAAGCAAAATCAAAGGAATAATGAATGACGAGAAGAATATGCCACATGACAAGGACAAAATATTAAATAGAATGAGAAAGGGGTTGCCTGTCGGAGACGCAAAGCTAGTCGAACATCGCTAGGGTTTCAATTTTAGAATGACTTAATTGTATTGCATGCAAGACTTTGATCTATTTGGTTTGGTGTGCAATTTTTCTATATCCAAGAATGAAGTTTTCATATTTTGATATATTGAATTTGATAATCAGGTTTTGTGCTTGGTTCTAGTGGTAATGTAAATTATTTTGAAAAATTTTATGTGGTTACTCTTCAATTTTCGTACACCTAATAAAAATAATATTTTTAAACTTTTAGTTAATTATTCTCAAATTAATTTATATTTTTAAAATAAAAATTGTATTATTCGTATTGGATGAGTGTTTACTAGAAATTTAGGTGTTTATCTATCATCACTCAATTATTTTTTATTAGCGCATGACTTGAGTTGTAACATGATATAAATTAAAATTTTATTTATAACCTTTGAATTTTGTATTTTGAAATATATAGTCTCGAATGGAATATTGTATTTTGAGTTTCTTTTAAATTTTTATTATTTTTATAAGGCACTTAATACAAAAATTAATTTTTTAATACAAAATTTACTTTTTTAATAATAAAAATATTCATACAGAGTAAGCACACAACACTTTTATACACCATCAATATATATCATATATTAATGTTTAAAATATTAATGTTTAAAACTTCTTGTATAATGTATTTTTTAATTTAAAAATGGCAAAACCTAAGTATGATAAAAAAAACTATAACCAAATTATATAAGAATTATATCTTTATCACCTTCCGCAAACAACACATAGACATTTGGTGTAAATAGTGTCTCCTCCATCATGCAACGAGTTAAAGTTTCATGCTAAAGTATCCTTTGACACATGTCTATAATCGATAATGTATTCCACGATGTCAATAATCCTCCTAAATATACTTTGTCTTCATTGAAATGATATTAGGCATTTAAAATACGAAAACAAATAACCATGGTCAAATAACAATAGATACAAAACAAGATAAATTACTCACAAGACAAACATGCTCCTGTTGTGACATCAGTGTGTCTCACCATCATCCAGACTATGTGACCGACAATGTGGCAATACTGATGGTCAATCTTCATCCACTTTAAAAGTATGTATGAGTGTGACACTAATATAACTCAATGCATGTATCTAATTGCACATGCTGATGGATGTGAAGTCAGTGTCACATCAATAACAACATGGTCGACAAAGTACAACCATCGATCATCAATAACAGTCATTGCACCTCCTTCAAATGGTGAGGGAGGTTAATGAATTGTCTACTCGTACCCAAACTACACCAAAACACATTTTCGCAATGACAATGTGAGCACTTATCTAGTGTGATGTATTTCGAGAACATGGATATCGTCGCAAATGACCTACTAGGACGATGCTCGTCATAAGAAGTCCAAATCACCTCACCATGGGTAACATCATCTAACTGAACATGCATAGTGTTAATTATGCATTTATGGTGTCCAAACACACAACATGACACTTGAGGGAGAATCCTATGATATGTAGGACTTAGATCCCTCCTTCTCATCCCCAGGAACCTAATAAGATGTAGCAAATAAGCTCAAGCTGCAGACTTCTATCTCTCTTAGACGATGCACTCCTTGTACACCACGACATTACCTCAATTATATCGTGACACAACCAAACTCCACCCCAAGGAGCTCAACCAACAATGTTGATACTGATGTTAAATCCAATTTCACATATGAACAAAATTGTTCCACTATGGGGATATGCATGACCAACAGAGAGGTGAAAAGTGTTGGTATCACAGTGCCACATTTATAGAAAAGTTGAACTGAGACCCTTATCAGTATTCTCACAATTAATGTTGTACAATGGCAACAATCCATTTTTAAGCAATACGATCTCAATTTGGGATGAGGAATCCCAAATTTACTTAACTTACGTCTTTAAGAGACCAACTTCAATTCTCCTTAATTTTTACTCTTAGAGTCTTAAGTGTTACATGGTCAGCATAACTCACAAGTAAGGATGTATCAGAAGGTCCGTCAGGAAATCCTTAATACTCACATGTACTCTTGTAACTATTGGCAACACATAAGCATCAATTTTAGTTACGGCTTATTCTTAACCTCTTCTACATACTAATGTTGTCGATCTCCATCTAACTTCAACTTAAGATTATGTACCTCTAATCGTAATCATATCTCTACCAAATTTCAAATGATTTCATTAATAATAATTTAAAAAAAAAAATAAATACATTATGGAATGTACAATTTAGAATTCTAGATTGTATATTCTAGAATATATTTCTGAATCCAAAATGATATTTCAAAATGTACAATTTGAAATACACAAAAACTTTCAAATACATTATAGACTATATAATCTATAAATGTCTAGGATTAATCATTCTATAATAAACTAACAATCATGATAACAAAGAAAAATAAACAAAAATTAATCTTTTCAAGTAACACAACACAACAACAAAGCTTGAGGTGGTTAAGAGATCAATATTATTTTGGCAGGACTTTTAGTACACAAACGCGAGCAAGCCCACAAAATGGGGTGCATGGTAGACAAGGAAGATGAAGTGGGAGAAAGGGAAAAGTATGGTTGGTCTACAAATCTGAAGTGCGGGGTATTTCTTACATTTCATCATCGCCGTAGGGGTGCAAGTTTAAAACATGGGGTGCATTACGCAAAGGCCATGCATGCCTTTGGGTTTCCATCTTCGATGAACTTCATGCAGCCCAACTTTGTATGGGCAAGGAACCTTCATGTTGGATTGAAATATGGATTGCAAATCAAATTATACATGATTCTCAGAAATCATGAGATGCTCCCATGTTTTCTGTCTGTTTTCTCGTTCTTCTTAGGTATTGTCATGGAAGAACACTAAAAGCCCCCTAAAACTTTCAAAAACTTGACTTTAAATAATATTGTCATTTTGTTCAAGATAGAAATGTTATTTAACATAAAAGATGAAGCTATGTTTAACATGTACAATTTATTTAATAACAGAAAAGATTAAAATCATTCTTTAAAATACGATTTCAGTTAATTATAAATTTTAGAAAATAGTGGAAAGCATTTATATAATTTAAATTATTGATTTGTGATTGTAAATATAATAATTAAAATATTTATAAATGTAATAATTATTTTTGTAAATAATTATTCAAAGAAAATTAATAATTTATAAGAATGATTTTTTTATAAAGACCACTATTCGCTACCTTTTTTATCCATATTGTTATTATCGAAATTATTTTAATTATTATGTGTATGATTAAAAACAAATTTTAAAATTGTATAGGTAAAAATTGAAAATTGACTTAGAAATTTTTTAATATAAGATTTATCTTTACATTTTTTCCATTTCCATTTGCTTAATCTTTATTTTATTTATAAATAAATAGCTATTAGTATTACATTTTTTAATTCAATACAAAACTAAATAATCACTTCTCTAGATATTTAATTTTGTAACAACTTAAGTTCTTACATTTTCAATTTTCCAATTAGTTAATTCATAAAATAATTATTCTTTAAATTTTATAATATTTTTAAAAAATATTTCTTAATATAACTAATTTTTAATATATTTATTTGTCCTAAAATAATATTGCGCAATATAATTGTCAATCTAAACTTTCATTTTTTAAATATAATTTTTTCTAGATTTTTTCAAAATTTTTAACTTTTTAAGATATTGATTTTTGAAGGAATAATTTTTATTGTTAAATTTTAAAATTTGTTTTCCTTTATTTTTAAATAAGAGAATAAAATTAAGTTCCCTAAAAATCCAATTTTGAAATGGTATTTTTATAAAATTATACTCAATCATATTCAAAATTCAACTTTTAAACTATTACAAACAGTAATATTTAGGCAATTATTTGAAAAAAAAAATAAAATGTGTTATTTTGGAAAAAGTTTCCCATTCTATATTTTTGGTTTGCAAGAAAGCAGGCATAACATGCAATGTGTGGGTGGATGTGAGTGGAGATGTATAAAGAAAGATGAGCCCAATCCAAGTGAGTGTATTCACGACGGCACCACCATCGGCAACCTCAGCCTCTGCTCAGGTAGATAACCTCGCCCTCCTAATCGACAAATCTAAATCCGTAAACCACCTTCTCCAAATCCACGCTGCACTCCTCCGTCGCGGCCTCCACCACCACCCTATCCTCAACTTCAAGCTCCAACGCTCCTACACCTCCCTCGGCCTCCTCCACCACTCCGTCACCCTCTTCCACCGCACCCCAGCCCCTAACGTCTTCCTATGGACCTCCATCATCAACGCCCATGCCCACTCCGGTCTCTGCAACTGCGCGCTCTCTTATTACGCCCAAATGCTAGCCCACCACGTTCAACCCAACGCCTTCACCCTCTCTTCCCTCCTCAAAGGTTGCACCCTCCGACCCACCACAGTCGTTCACTCCCACGCCGTTAAGTTGGGACTAAGTTCCGACCTTTACGTCTGCACGAGCCTTGTTGATGCCTACGCACGAGGCGGTGATGTCGTGTCCGCGCAGAAACTGTTCGACGCAATACCTGAGAGGAGTTTGGTTTCTTTGACTGCCATGCTTACTTGCTACGCGAAACATGGGATGCTCCGAGAGGCGCGGTTGTTGTTTGAAGGGATGGGGGTGAAGGATGTGGTGTGTTGGAACGTGATGATTGATGGGTATGCTCAGCATGGGTGTCCAAATGAGGCTTTGGTGCTTTTTAGGGAGATGCTGGGTAAGAAGGTTAGGCCCAATGAGATAACTGTGTTGGCTGTTTTGTCTTCTTGTGGTCAGCTTGGTGCGTTGGAGTGTGGTAGGTGGGTGCATTCGTATGTTGAGAATAATGGTGTTGGGGTTGGGGTCAAGGTAAACTTACGTGTGGGTACTGCGTTGGTTGATATGTACTGCAAATGTGGGAGTTTGGAGGATGCGCGCAAGGTGTTTGATGGGATGGAGGGAAAGGATGTGGTTGTGTGGAATTCGTTGATTATGGGGTATGGCATACATGGTTTTGGTGATGAGGCATTGAAGTTGTTTCATGAGATGATTTGTGTCGGAGTAAGACCCTCAGATATTACTTTTGTTGCTGTTTTGACTGCATGTGCGCACGCTGGTTTGGTTGGCAAAGGATGGGAGGTTTTCGATTTGATGAAGGATAGGTATGAGATGGAACCAAAGGTTGAGCATTACGGATGTATGGTTAATCTTCTTGGCCGTGCTGGGCGTGTTCGAGAAGCTTATGACCTTGTGAGAAGCATGGAGGTTGAGCCTGATCCTGTCCTGTGGGGGACTCTGCTTTGGGCTTGTAGAATCCATGATGATGTTTCTTTGGGAGAGGAAGTTGCGCAGTTTCTTGTGAGCAATGATCTGGCTACTTCAGGTACTTGTGTCCTTCTCTCTAACATGTATGCTGCTGATCGTAACTGGGTTGGTGTGGCTAAGGTCAGATCATTTATGAAAGGGAGTGGGGTTGAGAAGGAACCTGGTTGTAGTTCCATTGAAGTTAACAACAGGGTGCACGAGTTTCTTGCTGGTGATTTAAGACACCGGAGAAGCAAGGATATATATTCGATGCTCGAGGAAATGAATGGTTGGCTCAAAGCACGCGGTTATACCCCAAAAATAGATGTTGTATTACATGATATAGGGGAGCAACAGAAAGAGCAATCGTTGAAAGTTCATAGTGAGAAGCTTGCCTTAGCATTTGGGCTTATAAGTACCAGTCCAGGAACCCCAATCAAGATTATAAAGAACCTCCGGGTGTGTTTGGATTGTCATGCCGTGATGAAGATGATGTCCAATATCTCTGGCCGAAAAATAATAATGAGAGACCGGAATCGGTTCCACCACTTTGAGAATGGTTCATGTTCATGTGGGGATTACTGGTGAACTTAATTTATTATACTTTTGTCCATAAAATTCCTTTCTTCTAAAAGAGAAGCACCAGATTTGCTGCTGTTGCTGACATTAGCTTTGGATGCAATAGCAGCCAACGTGCTAAGAGCTGCACAGGTTCTAAAATTCACGACAAAAGCCAAAGATCGAATTCCTATTGTACATTAACATGTCAATTATAATCCATAACTTTATAACATTACACCAAAACAAAAATTTAGTGCTGCTACGCGTCCCTCCAGAAATAAAGTTTATAATTTACTAAGCCTGCGTGAAAATCTAATTTTCCTCCTTCAGTTTATCGAGCAATTATTTATCAATAACCTTCCCTTCCGCATTTCCTTCATAACTTGCCTTACTGGATCAAGGGCCTAAAATGCAAGAGAAAGGCAAGTAGACACAATACACAAGACAAGCGATAATTGTACATGATGTTGTCCAACTAAATCTATACATTTTGCTTATTAAGAATACACTCCTACAGACTACTTTTTACTTAAGTTATAGCAAATTACAACAGGATCCACGAACAATGAGTTATACCTACAACTATGGTTAAAATGGGTAACCTACCCACCCACTCAAAATACAGTTCCACCGATCTCATCTCAAGGGTGGAAAAGAAAGAATTTAATTTACTAGTCCTTCACAGATACTACATTCTGAAATCCAAAACACAAACTGTATTATTAGCAAAACATGCAGCAATCTTATCCCCCTCCTTATTCCAACAGACCTCAAAAATGCCTCCATTGCCCGTGTATGTCTTGACAATCTTGCCTTCCTTCAATGACCATATGTGCATGGATCGGTCAAGAGACCCGCTAACTAAATACTCACCATTGGGACTAAAAGCAACAGAATATACGGGATGCCTGTAGAATCAAATAGATATATCAGGGAAAAAAAAAACTCACAGCCTGCTTATTTCCTGTCTTTTTTGTTTTGTGCGAGAATATTTGGAAGTGCTTGTCCTATTAACGTTTCTGTTCTGGAAACAATTTTGAAAACTAGAATTTTGATGGGAAATTTATTGCTGAGTAGTGTGGAAATTGTTTTAAAAAGTGTTCAAAACGAAAAAGAGAGAAGGAATCAAACATGCCCTATATGCCTCTTTTCACTATGCCTGATTGTTTCCACATGTAAAACGTAGTTTTATAAAGATCTAGCATTAGTGAAACTTCGAATTGAAGGTTAGATTAAATGCCGATCAGCCTCCTCTCAGTCCACAACTTCGAAACGGAGAATGAAAAGAGGCTGATATACACACAATACCCTCACGTAAGAAAAACCAGAGCTCAGAAGACCCTCAAATAAATAAATTCCAGCTATAAAAACGGTACCTGTGTCCATCCAAGCTGTAGATGAGGTTCCCGAGTTCTACATCCCACAGCTTTACAGTTGAGTCAAATGAAGCACTACAAAAATGGAAGATGACTGCAATGTTTTTAAAATGAAAACTAACTTCCAAAAAGTATCCAACAAAAGAAAAAATAGCAAGCAGGCACCAATCATCATAATCAAACTGTCAAGAGGGGAATAATTTACAGACAGTTCAAAAGACTACTTTACCAAAATCTCCACAGCAGTCAAATATATAGAATGTAAACCTTGTTTAAGTCAAAGAACTTTAAACTTAGAGATGGTCAATCAAAGAGGCAAAACAGGATAACACTAAGTGAACACAATTATAATCAATTGGAATCAGCAATCCGCCAAAGGCAACACAACACTAATCTGTGTAGGTTAGTTAACACTGTGCAAGGCAACATACAAGGCACAACAGCAATACCGACTGAAGAAATGAAGTCTACACCCATCAACTAGGATTCAGCGGTCTAGAAGCAGAGTAAAACAACATTCAAAGTTCGGAGAAATCATAACAGGTGCATGTATGTAAATTACAAATCGAGAACCTAATTCACCATGAAACTAACTTACCTGGCCAACACCAGTTTATGATTAGGATTATTTGTACCAGGACCAGTGGGGCTCCATCGGATGGTATATATCTCCTACAAAGCAAATTATTTAGTGTTCGCAACAACATGCATAACGCATCAAGAATTAAAATAGCAAATTACAAAATGCAAACATAAATGGAAGACACAGGAAAACATACAAACTCAGGATACCTTGGAATGCTCCCTTAAGTCATGAAGATATGTATCCTGCTTCATACTCCATATCTACAAAACAATCAACCAATCCAAACAAGAACATCAAATCAACATAGAGTATTTTTAAAGATAACTTCAAAATTTCTCAGACAATAAGCAATTTTTCAAAAAATATCAAAACAACCGCCTGCTGTATCAAGACAAAACAATATAATTAGTACGCTAATAACAGATCTTAGAGTGTAGATTTGTGCCTAACTCAATCCTACAAAATTGATTGGTGAGGTGAGAGTTATCTTCTACATATATATATATAGTTTTTCCCAAAACACCCACTTACACGCACCATTGGACTTGCTGTTAGTTATATGGTAGGTGGTCCAATAACAAATTTAGGATATACTAATATCACCTTAGAATGTAAATTTGAGTTTAACTCAATCTCATAAAACCAGTTTATAAGCAAGAGATGTCCTCTACATACATAAACTATTTCAGCCTTTTCTCTAATCAAAATGGGACTTGAGTTTTCCCCAATATTAAATAATAAGATCGCAAGGTTAGTTATTAATTGGTCAACCATTACCTTTGCTGTGATATCATCAGAACATGAGGCCAGCAATGAACCAGTTGGATCCCATTTGACACAATTAACTTCACCCTGAAAATTCAGTAAGGTCATTAGCAGATGTAATGTAAAGAAATATCTCAAACTATTTCTTTCTGAACACTCAACAGATAAAATTCAGATCTTTGATGCTTCAATAACCTAAGTCAAAACTATGACATAAAATGCAAACAAGTAGACCCTATAATCTGGTGGATTTACCTGAAATCGTATGCTTTTTAGGCAACACAGATGTCTTTATTTATATTAACAAAAAATTTGATATCCTCTAATAATAAAGATATTATATGAGAATAAATAAGAAGATTTTTAAAATCAATAACACATAATAATAAGACTTATTTTAAGTAAAATAATAAATATGTTAACTGTAGATATATTCTAGTTTCAACAAAATGACCATGAATATTTATGTCATGGCACAGTGCATAATGCTTTTGGTAATTTTGAAGACTTTTAATTAACTATCATGGAAGCTATATTAGTAACTGTAACTCTAGAGTTTTAAGGCAAAACTGTCTAACAAACATATACACCCACCTAAGAAGAGTATCTTCTTTATTATTAGTACTGGTAAAAAAGGATTTATATTTTTTTCATTTAGTTTTCTGAAATTAACTTTTTTTTAAAGATTGTTTTTCAATTTTTATTTTTATTTAAATTTAAATTTTAAAATTATTTTTAAATAATTTTATATAATTTTTTAAAAATTGCCGGCACATGGATGCTGCAGTAGTAGCTGGATGTACCGCATAATTACGATTGTGTCCCATACGGAAGTACAGCTATACCTATCATCTACTCCTAAATGGAAATGTTTATGATCACAATTTTACATATAATCCCACATCAAAATATTAGAAAAGTATTAAATTGGTCCTAAAAATATATAAAAATACTTTAATTTCTAAAAATTTTAAAAATAATAATTATAGACTCATTAATAATTTAAGTTAATAAATAAAATACTAAGAGTGTATAATTTAAAAAAATTATTTAATATTTTTTAAGAGATAGAACTGAGTCGAAAAAATAGTTTTATGTATGAATTGAGTGTATGCAAAATTAATCTTCAAATAGAAAATAATTTTACATTTAAAATAAATACTTGGATTCATATTCTTGTCTTCAACTCGTGTGTGATTTGTCTAAAAAAACTCCGCATGATTGGCAACTGTCAGATCTGGCCTCCATTTGGTAGCTGTTGGATTATTCTTGTCAAGTTGGCATCATTGCTTTGGTGTTTCTACAGTTGTTCTATTTATTGAAAATTAGTTAATGAGAATGTTATTATTTTAATTGATAATTATAACAAAAATGTAGAGACAGACACGGTAGAATTGTTAACAAAATTTTTAGCAATTTTTAGCAAAAATAATTTTCAACAAAATTTATATATTTGTTGTTTCTTTAATGAATGCTAGATTAGGAAGACATAAAGCAGTTTAATTTAATTCCAAAGTAGTTAAATGTATAAAAGGACATTAATTAAGATCAATAGTAATGATGTTGTTTTGAATCTGATTAATAATGGATGCTTTGAAGGCATATAAAGTAAGAAAGAGATATGATAGTTTTGAGAGCAAGGAAAGGTAGCAATCAAAAATAATCTGGACCCAACCTAAACAATGCTCTTTTCCTCACCATTTCCGAATCAATCGATCTCTAAATCAATCTCACACTCTTCTTCTTCATCTTCGTCCAAACCCTAATTCCTCTATTTGAAGCCAGGAGCAATCGGATCCGCGTCGCGTTTTCGAATTCCGATTTCACCGGCGATCCGATTGATCTTTCGCACGCTCTCTATATCCTCCGATCGGCATTGCTCCGCCGTCTCCCAAAGATTTCACAATTTCGCGTTGTAATCTGCGTTTCTGTTTCAATTGCGCCAGTTGTCGTTTCAGTGGTCCCGGCGACAGTGAGGATTTGCGGTGTCATGGTTGGAAGACTAGGGTTAAAGGAGTATACAATTTAGCGTCGTTTTTGAATCTGCGTGTGACTCACGACTTTGGACATGAGAAGCTATTGGTTGAAGAAGCAGTCCTTCGTAATTGGCCCTAAGCCGCCATTGAGCTGGTTAATCCTGTGCCTGGTAAGTGTCCTCGCACTGATTGCAGTGTTGAGTTCATCTTCTTCTTCGGACACCGATGGTTCGGCGTCTCGCACTGCGGAATCGCTAATCTACACGAACTACAGAAGGATAAAGGAGCAGGCCGCGGTGGATTACTTGGACTTAAGGAGTGTGTCGAGTGGTGGCGTGAGGCAGAAGGAGGTGGGGCTTTGCGGCAAGGAAAGGGAGAATTTCGTGCCGTGTCACAATGTGTCTGCGAATTTGATTTCGGGGTTTAAAGAGGGAGAGGAGTTTGATCGGCATTGCCAGGTGTATAAGGTATCGGAGAGGTGTTTGGTTCGGCCTCCCAAGGAATACAAGACTCCGTTACGGTGGCCGAGTGGGAGGGATGTTATATGGAGCGCAAATGTGAAGATCACCAAAGATCAGTTTCTTTCCTCTGGAAGTATGACCAAAAGGTGCTTACTGTAATTAATTACTAGGGTGTGAAGATGATCCCCTTTGGATAAAAATAAAACCATGGTTTACAATTTTTAAAATAGCAGTAAAGTATGAGTAAAAGACTGCTTGAATGGCTTTTGTCTGTTCTGATTCATTATGATTGATTGCTTTTTAATCTTTCTTATTTTCATTTTCTTAAACATTATGGTGATTTGATTAGGTTGATGCTATTAGAAGAGAATCAAATCGCCTTTCACTCGGAGGATGGGTTCATCTTCAACGGTGTCAAAGATTATGCTCGCCAACTTGCAGAGATGATAGGGTTAGGAAGTGACATTGAGCTTCCTCAAGCTGGTGTAAGTCTTCTGCGCACTATTGTCTACTAACTTCTATTTTTTTGAGAACTATTATGCTCTACACGGACTGGGTTTGTGCAAAATAGTTCCATATATAGTAAGAGTAATAAATTATGTTATTTAAGTTATTATGTCCTCTTTATGATTCTCATTTAGGATCATGTTGTTTTTGTTCCATAATATGTGTATGACTGATCTTCATTAATCACTTTATAACAGATTCGAAATATACTAGATATCAATTGTGGATTTGGTAGCTTTGGAGCTCATTTATTGTCATTGAAAATAATGGTGGTTTGTATTGCGGCGTATGAAGCTACTGGCAGCCAAGTTCAATTGTCTCTTGAGAGAGGCCTTCCAGCTATGATTGGCAACTTCATCTCCAGACAGCTTCCGTATCCGTCATTATCATATGACATGGTTCACTGTGCTCAGTGCGGTATTATGTGGGATGAAAAAGGTAATTGTGCAGTTTATGGGCATTCATCAGTATTTCATTCTTAGCAGAGTGGATTTCCATGTTGACATTATACTTACAAATTCTATCCTTGTTTGGCCATGTTGTTAACTTACACGTTGATTAACAGAAAATTCTATCCGCGTATGGCCGTATTGTTACTTACATGTTGATTAACTGATTCATATTTTTGTGGATTTCTGAGTTTAAATTCCACGTATTTGTTCAAAAACTGTATTTGATGACAAATGAGAGAAAAAGAAGACTGAGTATTGTGCACAATATTTGGTTCTGTAGATTTTGAGGCCAAATAGGTATGATTATGCTATCAGTCAAATGTCAAAGTAGTGACTAATTATCATCAACTCTTGAAATGACCCAGTGCAGTAACCTTGTGTTGGAGATATAAAAAGCAGTTTTGGCCTCCACCTAACATCTTAAGTGTATTTGGCAATTGATTCTTGAGATATAATGATCGTTGTATCAAACGTTTAGAAGTCAGATCATTGTTACATCCATTCTTTATGATTTAATTGAATTTCGTCGCTAGAAAAAGTGGGCTTACATTCAGTCATAAAAGTTGCTTACTATTTCAATTTTGAGTAATTTGTTTGTCATCAATTGGATTGATGGCTAAAATAGGTGTCTGAAATGTTTGTACGAGAATGTGACCATTTTTTTATCCTTCTCTCTCTCCATATTATTACCATTTCCTTATACTCTTTCCATTATTCCATTGACCATTCCATAAGTGAATATCATTTAGCTTCTGTATGAACTGCTGTTCCTTGCTTTTTAACATTGATTTCATCCCACAGATGGATTGTTCCTTATTGAAGTTGATCGTGTTCTTAAACCTGGAGGATATTTTGTTTTAACCTCACCTACAAAGAGGCCACAGGGTTCATCACGGGAGAAAAAGAAAACAATGTCCAACGCAATAGAAGGGCTCACCCAACAACTCTGCTGGACTCTTTTAGCTCAGCAAGATGAAACTTTTGTGTGGCAGAAGACTACTGATGTTAATTGTTATGCATCTCGGTAAGATAACTGTATTAACATGGGTGATGTAAATTTTAAATAATTACTTTAGCAATTTATTTATTTGAGATGACTACCATCAAGTATCACTAGTTTTGCTACTGGCTCTTCATTGAACATTTTCCCTTATAACTTTAGGTTTTCAGCGACATTTGTTTCTTAATTGTAGTAAGCAGCGTACTATACAGCTATGTGAAGGAGAGGACACTCAGTCATATTATAGGCCTCTTGTGCCATGCATAAGTGGGACGTCTAGCAACCGCTGGATTGCAATACAGAACAGATCTTCTGAATCTGAATTGAGCTCGGCTGAACTTAAAATTCATGGTAATTATTAACAGCTTTCTTCTGCATGTCTTTCTCCTTGTTTCTTCCCCTCCAAACTTTGTTTCCTTTCTATAATGCTTTTCTTTTTCATTAATTTTTCTTTTATTATGCAGGAGTTCATCCTGAAGAATTTTTTGAAGATTTGCAACGATGGAGATCCGCTGTTAACAATTATTGGTCGTTACTTACACCACTAATTTTCTCTGACCATCCAAAGAGACTTGGAGATGAAGATCCATTCCCTCCATATAACATGGTCCGGAATGTTATGGACATGAGTGCTAATTATGGGGGGCTGAATGCTGCCCTGCTCGAGGAGAAAAAGGCAGTGTGGGTCATGAATGTGGTTTCTTCCAGAGCTTCTAATGCACTTCCTCTTATACTAGATAGAGGCTTTGCTGGTGTCATGCATGACTGGTAAGTTGCTTACTTGTTTTACTGTTCATGATCTAGAAAAGTTGTTGTTTGTGAAACCATAATCTAAACAAGGTTTCTATATACATAAAAAATTTATTCACGGTGTGAAGGTTCTTGAGGGTGATAAACTGATAATATCACCAAGCCTGATAAAGCTAATTCACTTACCTTATTATTATTGGGTCATTCTTATAAAAAATATCATAAGGATGGTGTATGCTAAAGTAACAGTAATTTTAGATAATTTACTTCAAGAAGCATGATGTTTTTATTGCTTAATGTGAAAATATCAGCATTGAAAATGATTTAGTGATATATGTACAAAAATAGTTCTTTAGCAACTTCTTATTTTGTAAATTATTAAATGCCATCAGATCAGCTAATGTAGACTTATTAATTTAGAGTCCATTTATTTCAGCTATTTTTTGAAAGATCTCTTATTTTGGAAATAGTATTAGCGTTTTTAAAAAAATGTTTATTTAAAATTAGATTTCTGAAAAATAATAGATTTCTTATTTGTGTAGCTTTTGGGGAATTAACTATAACACTTTTTTAAAACGAAGAGCATTTTTTATAATTGTCACCAAACAAATTATAGTCTCTACGTTTCATAAAATCTTTAAAAACAAATAATTTTATATACATTCTCAAAATTAATTTTTTTAAACTTAGACTACATGCATAATATACCAATAATTTTATATCTAACATTCAATATTGAGATTTCAATACCTAATATTCAATGTTCTTTATTTTGCTTTTCTTTTTGAGATTGAATATGAAGATGAACGTAAGAAGCACTTGATCTATTGGATTGGAAGTAGGCGTAGTTTTATTTTGAAACCCAATTCTAAAGAACATCATGCGCCTGTTTGGAGTTATCTCTGAAGTCTCTCTTCTTTGGAGTTCATTGACACACCACTTCGTAAAAGAGTGCTATTGCTTATGAACTTCCGAGTAATTCATTTTTTTATCTGACTACTGATAAATTGATCTTCAGGTGTGAACCTTTCCCCACCTATCCCCGGACATATGATTTGCTTCATGCAGAGGGACTTCTTTCACATCTCTCCTCAGAGAGGTGCAGCACGATAGACTTGTTCTTGGAGATGGATAGAATATTGCGTCCGGAGGTATGTTGTGATGGTGGTCATATATATTCCCTCTAATCATCATTTTTATAGGAATTCCTTCGAAAGTTTTCCATAGTTCTTATCATAAGAGCCCTTTCAAATTGTCTGTCTAATTTTTTTATGGAACCCAGATCCTCTCTCATGAGGATAGACGAAGATTACTCACTAGTCAGAACTATCCCTTTCATTCACTTTGTCTTTTCCTATAGAAAGCAAATTGTCATTACTTAAGTAGATATACCTTAATTAATTGGGTGGAAAGTGATTTAAAAATGGAATCCCGATAATTCAAGGATAATTCTGAAAAAAAGTATACAAATTGTGGACTAATTTTACACCACTAATTAAATTCACTAAATTCCCTAATTGTTGTGAGGTGGTTAAAGGGGTCTATATATAAGACCAAAGGTAGTAATTTATTGGATTTATCCATCTGATTACAAGTAGTTAGTCTCAGTATATTGGAATGGTCAATGAAGCCTTATTTTTTTTTACTACGTTGCATTGTTTTTGTAGGGATGGGTCATTCTTTCTGATACTATGGGAGCTATTGAGATGGCTCGCGTGGTTGCAACACAAGTACGTTGGGAAGCAAGGGTAATTGATCTTCAGAATGGAAGTGACCAGCGGCTACTTGTTTGCCAGAAACCTTTTGTGAAAAAATAATTGCTGATGGAGCACTAGTATATCTCACCATGATAAATGAACACGATTTTTTTGCTCCGGTAATTCCTCTAAGCCTTCTTTCTGAACCGGGTAACATCTTACTTTTGGAAAAGTGGGTAGAATTTAATTTAGTATAAAATAAAACATTTTAGATACATTGACAAAACTTGTGTCGGTCATTCCAGTTTCTGGGCATTGACTAAGCAGTTTGTGAATAGGATTCCCCTTTAGCATGCAACTGAAGTAATCTACGTTGTGCAATTTCAGAGAATGGATTGTTTAGTTGGCACATGTTTGTATATACAAAGCTCAGAGCCTTGACGTTTTCATTCGTGTCCACAACCTGGTTAGAGGATTGAGGAAGCTGTAGATTGTGAAGGTTCTTGTTGAATTTAGCTACACTATTTTTTTTTGTCAAAGTTTGTAGTAATTCATTTTTTCCAATATATTGTTAGCATTCTTTATTTTTTTAACTTTAATATTTCTTTATCAGTCATTGGACTTCTATCAGTTCTGTTGAACAATCGCTAATTTTTGAGAGAATGTGAATGGTCATGAAATTGAAGAATTTGGAATAGTTACCCAATCTTCCCTCTTTTGTGTCCCACTCGCATGTGGAATAGATATTGCAATTTAGTTTGATCAATCTGCTAGTGCAAGTAGTTACTCTCTAACTTTTAATTTTCAATAGTTTTTATTTAATATTTCAAAGGAAAAGCATTTGAAAGAGTAATATGCTCTTATAAACATTCTTTAAAAGCAAGATTTTTTTTTTTTACGATCAAGCAAATAATAGATCTAAAATTATCAGTGATAGCATGTTTTTTAAAAATATTTTTTTTAATAAAACAATAACTCAATTATTTAAGAAAAATTAAAGTTTTGTAAATTTTTATTTTCATTTTTATGTAAATTTAATTTTTCTTGAGAAAATTATTCAAATTTTATCATTCATTTTTCTCCAAAATGATTTACGTAAACAACTACAAAAACAAAAAGTTCAGGTGATAATATTTATAAACAACTTTATCATAACACATTTTCGTGCAGACAAATC
>Ga0123340_1001614_pt1 | contig 19002 bp, 20 predicted proteins | sample SirMexnodulemix_FD_89961 | JGI IMG/M metagenome (GOLD analysis project Ga0123340, IMG submission 89961) | Root nodule microbial communities of legume samples collected from Mexico - Siratro Mexico nodule mix | ecosystem: Host-associated > Plants > Roots > Nodule | place: Mexico: Nepantla... | reverse complement strand
TGGGCACAACAGGAGATCCCAAAATCTGATCACGAACAGGAGAATAATCATCAGGAAGTCCATATAAGGCTAACAACATGAAAAACTTGGACCGTTGCTCTATCTCTTGAGACGGAGTGGATGTAGGAGGTAACAATTCATTAAAATCATGAAAAAGAGCATGGATTTTACTAAGATACTCAGACATTGTACCATCAAGACGTTTCGAAGCAACAACATGAAGGAGATTTTGACATATTCCATAAAGACGTTGAGTATCATTGGTATATAATAATTTGACATGCTCCCAAATTTCTGAACACGTCTCAAAAGAGCAAAAAATTTGTTTCAAAGACGAGTGAATGGTCGATTTGAGAACCATGCATAATTGAGCATCAATTTTCAACCAACGAGAAACCCCATTCTCAGAAACATTAGCAACAGACGTTGTAAGATGATTAACGTAGCCTTGACTTTTAAGCCATAACCTAATATCTGAAGCCCAAGTATCATAATTTTTACCATATAATTTGTCAATTGACAAATGAACATTGACATAATTAGTATAGTGCTCCGGTATAGGAAAAGTAGAGGAGACGTTGGTAGTTGCGGAAGAATCCATGGAGGAGAGAGAAAAAACGTAAAAAATCAAACGTTCTCTGATCAAAATAATAAGGACTGATCCAGAATGCTTGCAGGACGGCGATCACAACGGCGGTAATCGCCGCCGGAAAAGTCGCTGGACGTGCCGCCACGCGCGGTGGCAGCGATGACGTTGACCGGAACTAAAACGGCCACTGCAGGCGCATCGGTGCTCCGATTGACGCGATTCCAAAGCCAGGCGCTTCTGATGGTGGTGGTGTCGCCGACCCAATCGGCGGCGGCGGCAAAGGTTACGGTAGAGGCGACGGAGGCACTTGAATGAGACGGTGAACAGTGGGTTCACCGAAAAAAATTTAACCCTATCCCTAACCCTAACCCTAAGCTCTAGATACCATATTAAAATAGAGAAATAGGTATAAGATTAATTCCCTTGTGTGTAAATACACATAAAGGGATGTTTATTTATAGATGATAAAAATAACAGAAATAGTAACAAAATAACAGAGAACATGGGCTAAGCCCGTTATATTCAACAAGAACAATGTGGAAGACAATATCCTATTTAAGTTAGTTAGATATAAAATCCTTATATAAACCTATGTTCAACAACTTAAGCTTTTGGGTTAGCTGGTTAATGATGCAATATTAGGTCATACACAACCAAGCAGTAAAGACTTTGATTATTCCTGCCCCATTTTTTAGATAAAAGTTGAATTTGAGGTTAATGTACGATGGATTGTGCATTATTCGTTAGTCCTACAAGGCTATACGTTGTTAATGAACAAGCAAGTTAGATATGATATCATTAATGAGCCTTCCCCAGAGAGCTTAAGCATTTTGGATAATTGGTGCTGTGCAAGGCAGGTGCATGTACAAATTAATAATGAAAAGTTTGTGATTATTTTCCCTACGGACTCAAATGATATGTAGAAAAGCAATTTTGTGGCCAATATGGGCTGCTTGATTAATGGGATCAAAAAGGTTTCGGGTTTGGTTCTATTGGTGCTCTTTCTTTTAGAAGGTCATGTTTCATGCCATGCCACTACTTCGAAATAGGGCAACAGCCACTCCCTGAAAAAACTTGTTACCGGGATAAACATATTGTCATGTTTTTGGTTTAGGACTATAATATGTCAAAGTTTTTTGTTTGAGATGCATATATACTGTATTGGTCTGGTTGTTTCTGCTTTTTTTTTTAAATAAATAAGCATATTTCTGTTTTTAACGTGTTTGTCTAATCTGCTTATTTTAAAAATTGCAATTTTCTGTCTTTTTTTTAAGCAAATCCTATTTGCATCCTAAGTAAATGATTTTTGGTTATTTATTTATTTTTATTTCAAAATAAGTTTAAACAAGTTTACCCTTTATTTTGTCTTATTTTTAAGGAGTAGCAGTTTTTTACCTTCAACTAAAAAATGTACATGGTTATTTAAAATCATAGTTTCTTCTATATTTCAATATCTCCACTTGTTTTATGCTTGCAATTTATTTCCAAGTTTGAACTTAAGAGGTGACCTAGGTGTAGGAGGGGAGGAATAATTCTCTTAATGAAGGATTGAATCTCAGCATCATCACACCTATTCTAAGAGTCTTGAGCTACTGCTAATTGGGCTACAAGCTTATTAGTAATATTTTCTATTCCTAGAAATTTATTATTTCTTTTGAAAAGGCTATTCTGAAAATAAATTTGGTAGATTGTGTTATTTTAGAGAAACTTATTTTATATATATATATGAGTTTAAATTTCAGTGTGATAAAAAGGAATAATTTTCTTGGATTAAGTTAGTGGTTGGTTCTGGTGTTATTATATGTTTCATTCTTTTTAAGTAAGTAAAATCTCAGGTATAGTCTTGTATATAGTATTAATCTCAGATAGGAGAACTAGCTCCACTATGTGGGGAATTTTCTAGTATGAACAAGATTGTTTCTTGTAGAGGATACTTGTGATGCTGAACCCAAAAATCACTGCACAAGGTAACTTAGAATTTTTCTTTTTTTGTGCAATTTTCAAGGTAAAACTAGAATGTGTTGAAAATAATAGTTGGCTCAGGATTTAACTGTACAAAGACATATTTACTACATATAGCTTTGCCAACTAACAGATAATCTAGATCTAGACGCTTGATCTAGAGGTATTTTGCATCAGTTTATTTATCCTCCTTTTCTTCGGTTTCCAAAAGTTTTCTGCAAATCTGTTGCAGTTATATTTGCCTGTTGATTATTCTTTATCATTCTCTGTTGAAAATGATGTGTAATTAGTTTAGGTATTGGGTTTAGGGTTTAGGTATTGAGTTATACAAGTTGAGATAGATATTTAAGTCTGTACATTTTATTTTAAATTGAGAAGAAACTTCATCACAAAGGTTTTCGTTAAGACTCGTTTAATTTTTCTTTTGGCAAATAGTTAAATGGAAAATTGGATGTTAATTTTGTTTAATTACCTTTAGTTTCGACAGTTGGGACTGGGTGTCTCAGATATTAGGAGATGGAAGTTAAGGATCCGATTAATGTAATTCTTAATACTTCTGACGGTCTTGCATTGCAGCTAACAAAAAATTACGTTTGTTGTGAACTTGCAGTTCTTCATTCATTAATTCCTAATAATCTGATTTATATTTTTCTGGATATATTTCTGCTTATGAAGTCATGTCACGTTAGCATGACTAGAACACTAGCTGTACCAGATTTTTGAGTGGTCATATGTACATTAATAAGGATTTCAGTTAAGTAACAAGACTAAGGATTTGTGCTAGATACAGATCTGTAGAAAATATGGATTCTTGTATTTAGTTTTGAATTTTTTTTTCAATAAGTGGAACGTATGTGACACGTCAGCGAATATTTTTTTAACAGGTGGATTGCCAATTATCATGAACATGAATCCCTGTTGCAAGAAAATGAAGAAGAAAAACTGTCGAAAGAGGAGCAAGATATGGCTTGGGAGGTGTACCGTAAATCCCTGGAATGGGAAGAAGTCCAGAGAGTACCATTAGGTGAGTCTATCGTGCCTATTCAGAAACCAGAAATTCCAAATGATGTGCCCCACGTATCAGAAACCTGCAACATATTGCCAAGTAAACTAAGCCGACTTTTCGCATCACGGAAATGCACAAACCTTGCGCACATGTTGACACTTCGAAGCCAGGGAACAAAATTCGGTTGCAGTACTGTCTGTGGGGAATGTGCCCAGGAGATTAGGTGGGAAGACTTGAAGAAGAGATAGGAATGTGGCAACATGAAGGATGGCCATAATCTAATCTGTTTATATATAATTAAATCTTATTTTTTTTTTCTAGTAAATGGTTATGTCCCATGTTTAAATATTTTCTGGATGAAACATAAATGTTCCTCCCAAAAAATGAAATAGAAATGTTTATTTTATTGCCGTGAACATTTAATGGCTATTCTTTAGCTCGGCATGTGGAAAATATTTCCCGTGTTTTATCAAGCTTATTGGATTCCTGGAGTTGCGGTGACAGAGAGGATTCATCATATGCCATATCAATAGAACATCTAAGGATACTTGACTATAATCAAACCATGGAAACAGCCGCACTGCTTACATAATTAATCTTTCCAAACTCAACATGGTAAAAATTTCGCGCATGAGGTAGCCTTTTGTTTTTATTGTTAGATAAACTAATTACATAGGCACATGTCGAATGTTCTTATACTTTTGGCTATCCTATTCTTACAGTAATCATTGTTGGATTGCTTAATTGCTTGTTAAGAAAGATGTGAGATGAAGGAATGAAATGAGAGAACTTAGACTATAACTTGTTCTTGCTCCTACGTACGTGTGTCAATACAGGGTATGTTTTTATTTGCTTTCTGATGCACATGTTTTCTACCTGTGATGTTATCGAGTAAGAGAGGAATTATAATCTCCTTTTCTTTTTGTACTACTAGGCAAGGTACATGTGATGTTATCGAGTAAGAGAGGAATTATAATCTCCTTTTCTTTTTGTACTACTAGGTCAAGGTAGTACTTGGTCTTAGCAGGTTGTTGGTTATCCTGGCTGATAAGTTGACGGTCATTCCTACTATTACATATCTTGAGTTTCACACCATGCTTTTGACAACAAAGCAATTTTCGTTTCCTCTTTAACAAAAAGTAGGTTGTGTGTACTTTACATTTTTTCACTAACAAAAAACAAAAAGTAATAATTACACGTCAGAACAAACATTACTATAACTAACAATGGGACACAAGAGAATAAGGTATGTTTTTCATATATAATAAATTATATTTTCTACTATTTGAAAACTGACTTTAGCATCGGAGTGTCTTTTGCAGGTACCTCCACCATTCGCATCAGTAATCGAAAACCGGAATCAGGGAAGGACTTGCTAAGGTTGATATCAAGGAAAAATTGTTATAATATAGGTCAAGTAAGAACAGTTGGCCCACCATGGAGCTGAAGAGGTGAACAAACAAGAACTTCCATGGTATCGACCAAAAGCAAAGTTTATCAAAGATAGGAGGACTTCACATGACCATACTTGCTGTTGTACAACAGGAAATGGCTGAGATGTGGTAGAGGTACGAAGAGGAGATTTATGCTCTGAGGCATGAGAATGAGGAAATGAGGGAGAGGCTTTATGACCGTCCTCTTTCACCTTCCCTAGATGTTGGAGACCATACCAAGAACACAATGGTGAACGAAACTGAGAACGAAGGATCTAAACCTCACTCAAACACCCATGCTTCACATCAAACTGGAGGGAGCTAAAGACACCTTTCACCGATAAGATTATGAGTGTTGAAATTTCTTTTCATTGGAAAGGATTAAGTATGAACCGATATGATGGAAGCACAAATCCTGAAGAACATGTTGACATTTATGTCACTCAAATTAGCATGTACACTAATGATGACACAATTTTTTGTTGTGTATTTCCGATCTCAATCAAAGGGGTAGCTCTAAGTTGGTTTACCCACCTATTGCCTTATTCCATTGATAGGTTCGAGACATTAGTAAGCAAGTTTAGTGCTTAGTTCACTACTAGTCAGCCTCACTACGTTACCTCCATAACATTGATCAACATACGGCAAGAGAAAGGGGAAACCTTGAGAAACTTTATGGAAAGGCTTGGCAAGTTGTCTTTATAGATTCAGAATTTGAATTCTAACGTTGTCTTGCATCACCTCGTAACGACATTACATCTAGGACTGTTCGTGGACAGCCTGTGTAAAAAGCCAGCCCTTAACTTGGACGAGTTAAGGTACAGAGTAGCCAAGTTCATGCAGTTGGAAGAGTTGTGAGAATTTCGTAACCAAGCACGGGTTGAGAACAATTTGGACAAAAACAAAGGGAAAAGAGAGAAATACCTCTTAGCATTTTTATAGACAAAGACAGTCGAGAACCCCCAGTTCTCTCACTATACTCCTCTGAATGCTGACAGAGGAAGAATCCTAGAAGAAGCACTGAGTGCAGATTTGATCCCAACTTTGATGGAATACCTCCTAACGTATTAGTATTGTTCTGTTATTGTAACTATTTCTATAACAGTTTTCTAATCTTTTTATTTTGGGTTGGACTTATGTTTGTTACAACCGTATATAGACCTATGAGCCTATATATATTGCTATCTCTTTTCTCTTGTACTGTACAGAATTCTATTGAATAATATTCAGCCTTTCTTACGTTTTTCTTTCTATCTTGGTTATTCTAATATGGTATCCAGAGCCAGTCACTGATCCTAATCAGTCATGACTCATTCCAATTCGCTTCCTTTCCCTTCCCAAATTTTTCCTAATACCGTTGCTGAAAAACTTGATGATTCTAACTATCTTATTTGGAAACAACAAGTTGAACCAGACATCAAATCCCACAAACTCCATCGGTTTGTGGTGAATCCTGTGATTCCCTCCAAATTTCTTATCAAAGAAGATTGCGTTTCTGGAAGTGTTAATCCCGCTTATGAAGAATGGGAGGTCGAAGATCAAATCTTGCTCTCTTGGTTGCAATCTACATTGTCCAAGACCATTCTTTTAAGAGTTCTTGGAGTTGTTCATTCATACCAAGTATGGGAACAAATACATGACCATTTCTTTACTCAAACCAAGGCTCGTGCAAGGCAGCTGCGGACGGACCTTTGATCTCAATCCCTTGACAACAAGACCATGCGTGAATTCTTGGAGCAAACTAAAGCCATTGTTGATGAATTGGCTGGAATTGGCTGCCCTATTAAACCAAATGAATACGTTGATGCGATTCTTAAAGGGTTTCCTCAAGATTATGCCCCGATGATCTCTGTTATTGAAAGTAAGTTTGAAATGCCTCCTATTTCAGAGGTTGAGGCACTTTTGCTTGCCCATGAGTATCGGGTTACTAGATTTCAAAAAAAAGTTCTTCCATCTATTAACTACACTCAAAGCTATACTGCTGATCCAAGATTGTTGGTTCGAACTAACAATTTTCGTGGTAGTTGTGGTCGTAACACCACTGAAAGGGGAGGACGTCATTGTGGTGGTCGTGGGCGTGGCAGATTTGCCAATTTCCAGTGTCAAATCTACCTTAAATATGGTCACACAACCAATGTTTGCTTCTACAGAGGTGATTCTGCTTATCAGCCCCATGAATCTCTTACATTGTTTGATCCTACAACCAATCAGCCGCTGCAACTATCAATCAGTCAATCCAATTCCAACTTCAAGTTAAATACTTGGATCAATCCTGCCACATCTCAAAACAGAACCACGCCTCTGCTTGATGTCCCAAGTGCCTTATTAACAAATTCAGTTGTTCAAGAAAATGGTAACTCCACTTGGATACCAAATTCAGGGGCTTCTTTTCACGTTACTGGAAACTCCCAAAACATACAGCAACTGAATCATTTTGAAAGACCGGATCACATTTACATTGGCAATGGTGAAGGTTTGCAAGTTTTTGGATCTGGTTCCTCTTGCCTTCAAAATTCTAAATTTCCTCTTTATCTAAACAATTTATTACATGTTCCTTCTATTACTAAAAATCTTCTTAGTGTCGTTAAGTTTGCTCTTGACAACAATGTTTTCTTTGAATTCTATCCTTACCATTGTAATGTCAAATCACAGGCCACCAATGAAGTCATTCTCCGTGACATTGTTGGAGCTGATGGCTTATATTCCTTTCCTGACTTCAAGATTTCCAGTCAACCCAGTTCTGTTTTGTCCAAGAAATCTCAAATAAACACTGTTTCTGTTTCAGCCAATAATTCTGAGTCTTTTGTTGTTAGTTCTTCCAAACCGAGCAACTTGTGGCATGCTAGACTTGGCCATCCTAATGACCATGTTCTACGTCTTGTCTTGACTCAATGTAACATACACTCTATCAATAAAACTATTGATTTTTGTAATTCCTGTGGTGTTGGCAAATCTAATCGCTTATCCTCATCTTTATCTAACACCGTTTACAACTCTCCTTTGGAATTAATTTATAGTGATCTTTGGGGACCATCTCATGTGCCTTCCAATGAAGGATATCTCTATTATGTATCTTTTGTTGATGCCTTTTCCCGGTTCACTTGGCTTTACCCTATAAAACTCAAGTCTGAAGCTATAACTGTTTTTCAAAGTTTTAAAACTATGGTTGAATTATTCTCGTCCAAAATTAAAAGTATTCAAACTGATTGAGGAGGAGAATTTCGGTCTTTCACCTCCTTTCTTGCTAATCATGGTATTGTTCATCGGCTTATTTGTCCCCATACTCATTATCAAAATGGGATTGTTGAAAGAAAGCATAGGCACATAACTGAATTAGGTCTCACCCTTCTTCAACATGCCTCTCTTCCCTTAAAATTTTGGGATTATGCTTTTCAAACTGCTGTGTACTTAATCAATCGATTACCAACAACTTCTTTACAATTTTCTGTCCCATATACCGTTCTATACAAAACTAAACCTGATTACTCCTTTTTAAAAGTCTTTGGGTGTGCTTGTTTTCCTTTTCTTAGACCTTATAACAACCATTAACTTGAGTTTCGTTCTCAAGAGTGTGTATTTCTTGGTTACTCTAAATCTCATGAAGGGTATCTTTGCTTAGCTAAATCTGGACGTCTTTATATTTCCAAAGATATTGTCTTTAAAGAAATTTTTTTTCCCTATAATGATTTGTTTCCTAAGCCTACCCTCTCTGCACCTGTCACAAAACAGTATTTCAATCTCAATCCTAATCTTTCTCCTCCTACACAACAATTAATCCCTATACCTCAACCTCAAATCACTACTCCCTATGTTGTCTTCAATAATGCTGAACCTATTGTCTCCAATACTACTGAACATGTTATCTCCAGTACTATTGAACCTTTGTCTAGATCTGCTAATATTCATCCTATGCAAACTCGGTCTAAATCTAGCAAGGCATTCATAGAACTAATCCTTCACTATTGCTAACCAATGTTGAACCGTGCAGTGTATCTCAAGCTCTAAAAGATGTGAATTGGGCTACTGCCATGAGACAAGAGTATGAAGCCCTTGAAAAGCTGTGGGCTACAAATGGGTGTTCAAAATTAAGGAAAGTCCTGATGGTACTGTCAATAAGTATAAAGCAAGGTTGGTTGCTAAAGGTTTCAATCAAATCCAAGGGATTGATTTTCATAAGACTTTTTCATAGTATATCAAACCGATCACTATTATGATAATTCTTACTATTGCTCTAACCAATGGCTAGAATCTATTTCATTTAGATGTTAATAATGCCTTCTTGAATGGGAATATTGATGAATGTGTTTACATGTCACAACCTCCGGGTTTTGAGGCACCAGATAAATCTTTGGTCTGCAGGTTGAATAAGGCAATTTATGGTCTTAAACAAGCACCTACACAGTGGTTTGATAAACTCAAAACCACCTTGTTACAATTTGGGTTCTGTTCCAGCAAAGTTGATCCCTCTATGTTCATTTATCAGCACAATAATCACACTATTTATATTCTGGTTTATGTGGATGACATTATCATCACATGCACATCTTAGTCTATCATTCAGCATATTTCAACCAAACAACATTATGCTTTTTCTCTTAAACAACTAGGACATCTCAATTATTTTTTTGGCATCGAAATACAACATCCGTCAGATAATTCTATCATAATGACCCAAAGCAAATATATCTGTGATCTTTTGCATAGAACAAAGATGGTTGAAGCTCAATCAGTTCCTTCTCCTATGATTACTTCTTCTAAGCTATCTAAATCAGGTTCAGATGTGTTTTCAGATCCTACTTTATACAGATCTGTTGTTGGAGCATTGCAGTATGCTACTTTCACTAGACCAGAAATCAGCTATGTTGTTAACAAAGTGTGCCAATTTATGTCTAAACCTCTTGAATCACATTGGATTGCTGTCAAAAGGATCTTAAGGTACCTTAAGGGTATCATTTTGTGGTCTTCATCTTCAACCAGCACTACAGTCTAAACCTATCTATTATGGCATTTTGTGATGCTGACTGGGCGTCAGATATTGATGATAGAAAATCGACATCCGATTTGGCTATATTTCTAGGTCCAAATTTAATTTCTTGGTGGTCTTGAAAGCAAAAGTCATTGCACGTTCCAGTACTGAAGTAGAGTATCACAGCCTTGCTCACTCTTCCACTGAAATTCTTTGGATTCAGGAACTATTGAAGGAACTCTCCATTTCATTTTGCACTCCAGCACTACTGTGTGACAACCAAAGTGTTGTTGCTATTGCACATAATCCTATTTTCCACTCTAGAACAAAGCACATGGAAATTGATGTCTTCATGATCAAGTGTTGTCTAAGCAACTTAATGTTTTTCATGTTCCCAGCTTAGATAAGTGGGCTGACATTTTGACCAAGCCTCTTTCTACAAATCGTTTTCAGCAATTTTGGAGCAAACTCAAGTGTAGGATTTCATTAGACAAAATCCCCCACCTCGAGTTTGAGGGGTTGGGGGGGTATTAGTATTGTTCTGTTATTGTAATTGTTTCTGTAACAGTTTTCTAATCTTTTTATTTTGGGTTGGACTTATGTTTGTTACAACCGTATATAAACCTATGAGCCTATATATATTGCTCTCTCTTTTCTCTTGTACTATACAAAATTCTATCAAATAATATTTTCAGCCTTTCTTACGTTTTTCTTTCTCTCTTAGTTATTCTAATATAACGACATTAATCAAAGAATAAAGAGGATAAAGAGTCAGAGGGTGAATCAAGAGCTTTCCAAAAGATTAAGCCCATCTCAGGATGTTTGGGCTTTCAACCAGCTGCTTGGGCCAAAATGCAACGTTGAGAAAATGACTTTGGAGAAAATAGAGCATTAAAGAGAAGTCTTCTAAATTGTTTAGAATAGTTTAAGAATAATTTGGGTCTTGTATTTGGGCAAAGTAGAATAGATTTGAGTCTTGTATTTTTGGCCATGTAATGTAAGTGTTGGGTCTTGAGGCCTATAAATAATGTTGGACGTAATCAAGGGGTTCGAAGTTAGGGTATGGGAGAAGCTCTCTTTTTGTACCACTTGTCATCACTTTGTGAGAGTCTTGGAGTGCAAGCTAGATTGGAGAAGCTTGTCATAGAAACTAGGGTTAGAAGTTTGTCATAGAAACTAAGGTTAGAAACTTGTTATAGAAGCTAGGTTTGGAGAGCTTCTCCTACAAACTTCTTCCTCTCATTCTTTCTATAAAAAAGTGTGTAGGCAATGTATAAATTAGCTTGATTCACATTAATGAAATGTTGCAGAATTTTTAGCACTTGTGTTAAGCTCTTCTTTGAGTTCTCTCATTGAAAAAGACTTAGAGAAATCCTTGGTAGTTGGCCTAACCTTTACCAAGAATTCTACTCCTCCATTCCTTGCAATCTTCTTCTACAAGCTTCCTTCATCTTCTTCATTGCTCACTCCTAGCTTATAGAAATCATTTCATCATAAATTGCTTCCACTTCATTCAAGGAGCTTTCTCTCCAATCCAATTGGCGCAAAACCTTCTCCAAGGCTTCCCTTCATCACACAGAACTCATTGAAGCAAAGCATCAAGAGACCTCTCCATAAAACACTCCAAAAGATCCCAACACCTTGGAATGCTGACACCAGCAAACACTGTCGCTATCACCATAACTATGGGCATAAACATTGATGAGTGTATTGCGTTGAAAGACAGAATAGAGGAACTAATTTGTGTGGGGCAGAAATCAACACTCTCCCAAAAGGAGTTCGAGGAGAGAGGAACTAGATAATGGTCTTCGAGAAGTAACCGTTTAAGGTTGCCAAAACGGTAAAGTGAAAGAGAAGGCCGTTTAGGAACTTCCGTATGAGGAGTGATCGACACCATTGCAGGAGGCTTTGCAGGAGGAGGCTCTTCGGCCTCAACAAAGAAAAGACATTTAAGAAATGTATAAGTTGTGAACTCGACCACCACTCGAATGCAGAGACGAATGCCAACCATAACCTTCATAGATCACAACTTCAAGGTAATAGACCCAAAGTAGGATGACCTTATGATCATAATAATAACCATTGAAGGCTTTGTTGTCATGAAGAACCTTGTCGACCAAGTGAGCTTGGTCGACATCTTGTATAGGAAGACATTCAAAAAACTGGAAATCCCAGAGTCTGAGATCCAACCTTATGAGGACCAGATTGTGGGATTCTCAGGTGAGTGAGTGGACACTAGAGGATTTATAGATCTCTACACAAAGTTTGGAGAAGGAAGGCTTCAAAGTTGAATCATCAAGATCTGCTACTTACTAGTTGACGCAAACAAGTCGTACAATGTGCTCTTAGGGTGACCGTTGCTAAATCAACTCGACGCCATTTTGTCCATCTTGCACTTGGACATGAAATTTCCTTCTGCTACTGGAGACATCATAACAGTTAATGTCGCCCAAAAGATAGCTAGGGAGTGTTATGCCTAAGCAGTCCACCAAGAGAGCAAATTAACAAAACATGCCCAAAGGATGCATGTCCACTGCCAAGTATTGACCGACTAGTGGACAATATGGCTGGTCACAAAATGCTTAGTTTTCTGGACAACTATTTAGGCTATGACCAAATCAGAATGCATTCAAGAGATAAGGAGAAAACCGCCTTCATGACGGAAGACTCGAATTACTACTATCAGGTAACGCCATTTGGCCTTAAGAATGCAGGAGCCACCTACCAAAGACTCATGGACAAAGTCTTTCGAGGTTTGATAGGCCAAAATGTTGAAGTGTACGTCGACAACATCGTTGTGGAGTGGGACTCATGTGAACAACATAAGGTCGACCTCCTAGAGGTCTTACAAGCATTGTAAAAGTACAATATAAGATGAATCTCGACAAGTGTGTGTTTGCGGTTGAAGGCAAAAAGTTCTTGGGCTTTATGCTTACACACAAAGGAATAGAGGCAAATCTTGATAAGTGTCAAGCCATAATAGAAATGAGGAGCCCAATGATTATGAAAGAGATACAAAAGTTGGTTAGCAAGTTGATGACCCTATCCAGATTCATTCCAAAGTTGGCCAAAAATACTAGAACCATTATTCGGCTACTTAAAAACAAAAGCAAGTTTGAATAAAGTCAAGAATGCGAAGAACTTTTTGTGCAATTAAAGCAATTCATGACATGACCCCCAACGATACAGAAACCAGTTTACGACCATACGATCCTGATGTATTTTTCAGTTTCTGAGGAAGCGATTAGCTCGGTCCTCGTCCAAGAAGTTGATAAAGAACATAAGACTCCAACATGCAGAGAAGAGATACCAAACGATTGAAAAGATAACGCTGATGTTGGTGCACACAATAAGAAGAATGAGAACCTATTTTCAGAATTACCTGATCATTGTCAATACTGACTATCCAATCAGAAAAGTGCTAGCCAAACCCGACCTGGTAGGCCTAATATAGGGTGGTTGGTCGAACTTTCTAAATTTGGAATAATCTATGAGCCAAGGGGTTCTATTCGGTCTCAGAACTTAGCTCATTTCTTGGTAGAGTTGAGTCTTAAACCAACAACCATGGATCCAAAGTGGATCATATACGTGGATGGATAGTCAAATGCGAAGGGAAGCGGTGTAGGGGATTATCTTGGAAGGACCAACAGGGCTAACCATTAAACAATCTTTAAGATTTGATTTCAAAATCACTAACAATTAGGCAGAGTATGAGGCCCTCATTCCCGGGCTAAATCCTGCTAAAGAAATGGGAGCAGAGGAAGTAGAGTGCCGAAGTGACTCAAAGTTAGTAGTTGGTCATCTTACTGGAAGAGTTCCAAGTGAAGGATGACATGATGATGCAATATTATCACAAGGTAATGGACTTGTTGTCAGAATTCAAAGTAGCTAAAGTTCAGCATATCAGGAGAGAGCAGAATACAAGAGTTGACTTGCTCTCCAAGTTGGCAAGTACCAAGAATATGAATCATTACCACTCATTCATACTTAGTAAAGAACAACTTTTATTTCCATTGAAGAAAAGTTTCTTTACATACAAAATAGTGGTGTCGTGCAAACAACACAGGGTCGACCCAACAAAACCAAAAACATAAGAAAATAAAAACTAACCTACTCGGCATTATTAGAGGACTCTTGCACTAATGCCAATTCCCACTCCTGAGCCGATGCCTGCTTGGCCTTGATCCCTCGCCTCTTCACTTGGGATGTCGTCAACTAGAACTAGTTCACCTCAGAAGACATCTTTTCCAAAGGTCAAATTCATTGTCTTCGGTCGTGACCCCGTACAAAAAAAAAAAACAACTTAGCGCACAACTTGATTAAAACCCCCGACATGAACACCAAGAATATAATCCTTCAAGTCAATACACTCTTGCTCGAACCGGTTTATCTGGGACATGACCTAGTCCCTTTCAATGACGACCTCGTCCCTTTTATAACTGTTTAAGAAGCTTTTCTTCAGCTCTCCTCACTTTGGCCAATCGATCCTTGTTCCTTTTCTCCAAGTCACCACACTAAATTTTTAGATCATCGATATCGGCCTGAGAGGCCGCAAGGTCAGTGGTAAACTTGGCTACCTTGTCATTTAAAGATGCATTAGATTCCAATGACAATTTTAAAGAAGACCTCCAATCGTTCAACTTCCTTTTCAAGTTTTCGACCTTTTTGACCGACCCACAAGAAGTCTTATTACTCAAGAGACAAGCAACAACCAATGCTCTAGATTGTAGTTCTAACGAGTTGGCCATTAGATCTCCCTTCGAGGTTGCTAACATCACACCACTCTCCACTGAAGTACGGAAGATATTAACACCCTTGTGGAAGGCCAAGTTATAAGCCCACTTTTGCTAATCCCAACCTCTGCAGTTGAAGTCTTGGCCCTTTTGGGTGATCATTGAGAAGAAGAATGCCTTCTCAACTCCTCCTTCTTTTTGCTTCTCCTCTCAGCCATAGGAGGTACGAGATCAACAAGCGATACTTGTAGAAAAGGCTCAAAAAGCACCCTAGAAGCATCAATAACAGCAGCTTTAGTGTCACCTCTCTTGTCCATTGCACCTTCTCTTAGTGAATCTTTTTCAAAACATCGGCAAGGCCGAGACCTAGTTGAGTTATAATTCTTGAAAAATGAAAAAATAATCCATCAAAGTTAACATTAACTAAGAACTACATAGAAATATGATCGTACATACCACTCAAATCTACCTAGCGTTGAGTGCAAAAATAATAGAGGTGTCTATTGTATTTTGGAATGGGTAATTTGGATGTCAAAATTACATTCCAAAAAAGGCATTTTGAAAGTCAATGGGGGTGGCAATTGTATTCCGAAATGGGTGTTATGGAACTAAGAAATTGCATTTTGGAAAGGACTTTCTGAAAGTGTTTTTTTTATGGTAAGTGTTCAAAAGTGTGTATTTGGCATTTTTTTTTATTTTTTTAAGATTTTTAACTATAATTTTATAATTGCAGAAACACCATGGATCTAGGTTTTTGTACTAACATTTCAGATGAGGTAGACTTATAGAGGTTGGAGGACGATGATGTTGACATGATGGTAAAATAGCTTGAATGCATAACATAATGAGTATAGTAATGCTTTCATTACAAGTAAGATAAATTTGTTTTGTTGAAAAATATTTTGATATGGTGAATATGTGATAAGTATTTGAGAAATTAAAAATGATGTTGTGATATGTTTGTGTAGGTATTTGCTAGTCATGATGATTTGTAGAAGTGAGCAAGAAATATTGCGTTTGAGTTTAGATTTATTATTATTATATTAGGGCTAGATACATGGAATGGAAAACAAGGAAGGAATATGTATGCTTTGTTAGGTTGTGAGAGAGGAGGAAATATAGACGTTATAAAAAGGATTTAGAGGTTAATGAAAGTGGAAGTAGGAAGTGTGAATGTCATTTTAGATTACAAGGAAAACCTACAAAAGATGGTGAAGGATGGATGGTAGATATCATTTATGGGTTTCATAATCACAACTTGGTCAAGACGTTAGTTGGTCATCCATATGCCGACAAGTTAACAGAAGATGTAAAGACCACTCATATTGACATGACAAAGACTTCAGCGAAGCCCAAAAATATTTTATTAACACTAAAAGAGGATAATGTGAAGAATATGATGATGATAAAGCAGATTTATAATGTCATGAATACGTATCGAAGATCAGATAGAGGTCACAAAACTGAAATGTAACATTTGATGATGTTGCTTGAGCGAGACACGTATCTTTATTGATGTAGGTTTAATAAGGGTACTAATGTGGTGTATGATGTATTTTGGACACACTATGATTCAGTGAAGCTACTGAATTCGTTAAATGTTGTGTTGATGATGGATAATACTTATAAAACAAATAGGTATATGTTGTCATTACTTTAGATTGTTGGTGTTACATCAACATGATTGACATTTTTTAGTGCATTTATTTTACTTGAAGCTGAACGTGAAAATAACTTTATTTGGGCCCTTGAGAGACTTAAAGGATTGTTTATGGGAGTTGATGTATATCCTAGGATCTTGATCTAATGAATGCAATAGGGGTTGTGTTTTCTGAAGCTTCAAATATTCTATGTTGCTTTCATGTTGACAAAAGTGTAAAATAATTGTGCATATGAGAAAGACATGAGATCAAGTAATGGAAGCATATAGATCTGTTGTGGATTGTGATAATCCTATTCAATTTGAACATCGTGTACAAGCATTTCAAGTTATTTGTTCTCACCATAGCCCATATTTGTTGATTATGTGATTGGTACTTAGTTAGTCTCACGTAAAGAAAAATTCATCAAGACATGGACAAATAGGTTGATACACTTAGGTAAAAACAACAAGTAACATGTGTGTTAGTGTTAGGTTTACATTATTGTGTAATATAATTGTAAACAAGGTGTAATAAAATTCAATTTGTTTGTAGGATTAATGTTTGTTCATTGAAATTTGAAGAGGATGTTGTATAGGAGACATAATGCTTCTGTTGGGATTTTATGAATAAGATGATTATTTTGAACATAATGCAATTAAAGCTTCATTTGAGAAGAATCTTAATGTGGTGGGGCATTTATTTAATGTTACAACATACAAAATATTATTAGGATTTGTTTCAAAATATGTGCATTACAACATATTGATGAAGAGATGATTGAGTTAAAAGGGTTGATTTTGATAAAGGTTATTGTGGTTTCACTCTTAGATAAATTTATGGTCTTACTTGTACTTGTGAATTGACATCATTTGGTGTAGGTAGCATACCCCTACAAGCAGTGCATGTGATTTGGACACAATCAAGTTTTGTAGATCTTTCATGTGATGAAAGTGCAACAGAGTTGTCGATCCAATAAGAGTTTGATGTTATTTTGAATCATTTCAAAGAGGTTGACATTGCTGATAAGGTTCATATTAACAATAAATTGTGTGAAATAGCATATCCAGATATGACATCTTTGGGGACACCAAAGTCACAGGTAAAAACAAAAATGACAGAAAAAGGGCTGGGTAAGAAAATTTGCAAGATCAACTAAGCGAATCCCATCTTATTTTGAGCATGTTGATACCCTTTATTCACAGCACGATAGTTCATCAACTTTGAAATCTAGCAAGGGATTCAAGGAAGAAATTCCTCGTTAGAAATCAATCCCTATGATTGATCAATTTCCTTCAGGGTTTCATCCGTATATTGTTGATGTTGTGAACTTACTTAAAGAACTTACTCAATGTCATAATGAGTATGTTCAACTGTTCAAAGGTGAACATCGAATTTGAATATTTGAAGAACTCACTTGTTGTTCCTATGTCTAGTATGAAACAAATATTGTTAATGGTGTTTTTATTTTGTATGCAAACCTTATATCATTTAATGTAATTAATTTCAATTATCTTGTAGGTTGGAATAATTAAGTAGATGACCATACTTATGGGCTATGTTATGCCAATTATTATAATGTTATTGTTGTTTGTTTATCACTAAGTAGTCAATCACAATTTTTCCTTTGAGGACACAACCCCCACTGACTTCAAAATCGAATAATTTCAATTGGACACATCTATGAAAATCACTTTATACATATACACTTCATTTACTGACATTTTAATGTAAGTACGACTATGTATTTTTTTTCCTTGTTATATAATTTGATATGTGAAATTGCAAAACGATTGTCTAATTCCATCAACTTAAGTGTTATGGTCAACATCCCATTACCAAAGTTTGGACCTCTTTCTACACTAGTCACATGCAAGTTTTTACACAAATAATGTCAATTAGATGACATTAGTAATTTTAATTTGTATTTTAAATTAATATGACGATATTAGTAATTTATAATTTGTATTTTAAATTAGTGTCAATATTTTTATTTTATAGTTTGTATTTGAACATTTGTATTACATTATATATTATCAATTTTTTATTCACAAATTATAAACACTTCAAATAATAACATAGTAACAACATGCATTTGAGATTAAATTTGAGAAAAGAATTCCACGTTTCGCACGGCCCTAATTATTTAAAAAAGATTAAATTTAAAATTCACTTTCCCACAACACAAAAAAATCGAGTTTACACTTACAAAATGAAAAAAAAAAATGGCACAATGCGAAAATATCATTTTTCTTTCAATAATAAACTTATTTATTTTATGACGGGGTTAGATAGTTAAAAAAGTATTTTATGACAGGGTTGAGAAGTAAACTTTCCAAGATCAGACAAAAGTTCCCAATTCCAATCAAACGAATGGAAGTGAATTAAGTAATATAAAACCACACAAAGATATTCCAATTCCATGATCACCAACATTCCAAACACTAGCTAAAATTTCTTATATTTCCCACTAAACACGAAGTTCACAAATGAGATTACAGCCGATAACCCCAGCTTTGTACATGTTCATAGTTTTTTTTTTTTTTTTTTTTCTTAAACACCCTTAATAATTTATTAATAATTTTTAAATATTTTGATATTTTCATTAACTAAAAATTTTATAAAAATTTACATTCCTGATATTTTTTTAATATTTTTTTTGTGGTTATTTTT
>Ga0123340_1001611_pt1 | contig 19031 bp, 11 predicted proteins | sample SirMexnodulemix_FD_89961 | JGI IMG/M metagenome (GOLD analysis project Ga0123340, IMG submission 89961) | Root nodule microbial communities of legume samples collected from Mexico - Siratro Mexico nodule mix | ecosystem: Host-associated > Plants > Roots > Nodule | place: Mexico: Nepantla... | reverse complement strand
TTTAGATAAAGATATATTTTTTCATTATTTTTTTTTAAACTTTTTTTTTTCCTCATACCTTTTGAAATTTTTTTAATTTTTTTTTCCTTTCTTTTTTTTTTTTTTTTTTTTTTTTTTGATCTTCCTTCATTTTCATAATGGTTATTTTGCCTGTCAGGCTAGCATTTTTAACCAGTGCTTAGGGAATGACGAGTCTGGTTTAACCTTTGAAATAATGTCAAGGCTTTATTGAGATGAGTTAATTTGTTGGGTCAATAGTTTTTTGTTTTTAAAGGAAATAAAATGATAAAATACCAGTGTAGGATTTAATATTTCTATTTCATTTTGGTATAAAAGTGGTGTTGTATTTGTGATTTAATATTTGAAGTTAAGAGATGATGATTGAAGGTAATACAAACTTTTTGTAAGTCTTAGATATACAATTAATATAGTTAGTGAAGTAAGACAGAATAATCCTGACAGCGTTAACCTTCGACACAAAAACTTAAATATATTTGAAGTTGTGAAGTGAGTGTGTTTTCTTTTATAATATGAAAATATGAACCACTCCCGAAGAAAGCACCCACGTCACATCTCAACTAAAGATATGTAGCAGTCCACAAGAAGACATTCCAATCCTATGGAGATTACTTGGTCTTTGTAAGAATAATATTGTATGTCTTTTTCATATCGAAAGTATGAAAAGCTTAGTGACAAGAAAGAAACATTTCATTAGCCTCTACTTTTAGGCCCTTGTTAGTGCGGGTTTCAAAGCTTTTCTGCTATCGGAAGACGTTATCCAACTATTTCAATTATCTTTCATTAGTGCTTTGCATCGGAGATCCATAAATTAAAAATATTATAATTTTGGATTGAAAATATATGAAATTCTATTCAGGAATTGAGGAATGAGAGTTGTTGTCGGTTACAGTGGCAGATGGTACTAAGATTTCAATCTGCTCTATGGTTAGGAATTTCTCTTGGTAGATACAACAAACAACATTTACTTTTGATGTGTTTTTAATTTGTTGGATTGTTGTGATATAGTTTTAGGCATGGAATGGTTAGTCCCATTGGGTGATATAACTTGGAACTTTTAAGAGGGGCTTCCACACAAAGTATTAAAACAACCAAGAAAAAACACTTGCTTAAAGTTTTGGAAGGTGTACATTTTTCTATGTTGCAGTTGCGTGACAACAAAGAAGGGTTACTGCACTATCTCACTGTCCAGGCGGCTCAACCAACAGTACCATAGATGATACAAAAAGTGTTAGATGAATTTATTGATATATTTAAGGAGCCTAATCAATTACTACCATTCCGACTTGATCATGATCTAGAATTCCTCTGTTTCAAGATGCAAATCTGGTGAATAAACGATCATACAGATATGCTAAATCAGGAAGGACATTATTGATAAGTTGGGTCAGGATTATCTTAAAACTAGACTCATTCAGAACAACCCTTATGCTAGCCCGGTTGTGTTGGTGGGAAACAAAGACGGAATGTGGACATTGTGTGTGGATTATAGGGACCTTAACAAGAATACTATTATAAACAAGTTTCATGTCCCTCTTATGGATGATGTTTCAGATGGGTCGCAAGGTTCCCCAATCTTTTCGAAAATAGATTTAAGAGCTGGCTACAATCAAATGCACATGAATCCTGATGATATACATAAAACTCATGGAGTCACTATGAATATATGGTGATACCATTTGGTCTCACAATGCACCAGCCAAATTCCAAGGATTGATGAATTCAGTTTCCAGCCCTTTCTAAGGAAATTCTTTTTAGTATTCTTTGATGACATTCTCATTTATAGTATGAACATAGAAGATCATGCAATTCATCTCAGACAAGTATTCCACACATTCAAATGTAATTCTTTATTTGCTAAGAAATCTAAGTGTTTCTTTGTTGTGGATAGAGTTGAATATTTGGGACATTTCATCTATAAGAAGGGTGTTTTTACAAATCCACGCAACATTAAAGCTATGAGGAATTGGTCATTACATAAAACCATTAAACAGAGCGAGGACTTTTAGGATTGGCAGGATATTATCGTCGGTTTGTGAAGGGTTTTAGTTGGATTGCTAAACCTCTAACTAATCTTTTGAAGAAGGATAATTTTTTATTGACTACTCCAACAACCGAGTCCTTTCAACATTTGAAGGCAGTTTTGAGTCAGACTCCAGTTCTGGCATTGCCAAACTTTTCCAAGGTGTTCATAGTTGAAGTAGATGCTTCGAGTTTTGGTATTGGGGTTGTTTTAATGCATCCAATTGCTTTTATCAGTAGAACGTTAAACCTACAGCAACAATCTTTATCTACTTACGAGAAGGAACTTCTGGCTCTACTTTTTGCAATTCAAAGATGGAGACATCACTCATTGCCTGCCCATGGCAAAAACTGATCATTATAACTTTAAGTATTTGGTCGAATAGGTTTCAACAAAAGTAGCTGCTCAAGTTAAAGGAGTTTGATTTCTCCATTGAATACAAGCAATGGCAAGAAAAAATGGTTGTGGATTCTTTGTCAAGAATTGAGCCTGTTGAATGCAAGGCTATTTATATGCATCAGATGCAATTACAATTAATATAGAGGATTCAACAGTCATGTGTTGCGGATGTGAATATTCATATGTTAATCATGGAGTTACAAAACGATCCTAATTCTCAATAGTTTTATATTAGCATCAAGAAATCCTTGATTGGTTACGCTTTTCTCCTATAGGAGGACATTCGGGTATTAATGTCTTTACACGTAGGGTCAAAGTTGTGGTCTATTGGGAAGGTATGAACAAGGATAGTAAACAATTTATTCTATAATGTATTGTGCACCAACAGAACAAATATGATACTTCACCATCTCCAGGGTTGCTGCAACCTCTTCCTATTCTGGATCAAATATGACAACATATTACAACGGATTTCAGTGAGAGATTACCTAATTCTTGAGGAAATCATGTTATTTTTGTAGTTGTAGATATGTTGAGTAAGGTTGCTCATTTTATGGCCTTATCCCACCCATATACAACTAAGGATGTGGCACAATCCTTTATGGACCATGTCTTTCAAATTGAATGGGTTTCCTAATACTATCACTAGTGACCACAATACAATAGTTTTTGCAAGAATTTATAACTTATCAAGGAGTTGAAGTCCAACTATTTTCAAGTTACCATCCATAAACTAGTAGGCAATTTGAAGTTGTCAACATATACTTGGAAACTTATTTAAGGTGCACGTGTCCGGATTCTCCTACGCAATGGAGTAAATGACTTCCTTTAGCTTAGTGGTGGTATAATACCAATTACTAAACACCTAGTTTAATCCCCATATCGAGTAGGGTTCCCATTTTAGTATATGGTTCTTCGTATTATCACTCTACCTAGTTTAATCCTCATATTGCTCTCCCTCTCAGTCTTCTCCTACCTTATCATAAATCTAAATCTAAATCAACCAACCCTAAATCTGAATCCACTTTCATTCAATTCAATTTCGATTATGGCAAGCGAGGCCGTGTATTCGGTGTGGGCGATTCCACCGGAAGACGTGGCCGCCAGATGCGCCAACCTCATGACCGCCCTCCGATCCGACTTCAGCGGGCCCCACTTTGAACCCCACATCACGCTCGTCGGAGCCATCAAACTCACCGCCGACGACGCCCTCGCCAAGCTCCGATCAGCCTCCCAAGCCCTCAAGCCCTTCAACGTCACCGTGGACCGCGTCGCCGCCGGCACCTTCTTCTACCAGTGCGTCTATCTCCTCCTCCGCCCCGACCCTCACCTCCTCGAAACCAGCGCCCACTGCTGCACGCACTTCGGATACGCCACCTCCACTCGTAACTCTTCCTTTCACTCTCCTATTAGGGAAACAAAAAAAAAAAAAAAAAACTCCTTAGTTTGGAACTTTTGATGATTCGATTCCTGTTTCTGCAGCTTACATGCCGCACTTGAGTCTTCTCTACGGAGATTTGAGCGATGAGGAGAAGCAAAAAGCTCAAGAGAGGGTTAATGCCATCGATCACACGCTCTCTGGGTTGACCTTTCAGGTAACTCGTATTGCCCTGTACAAAACCGACACTGAAGACAAAACGCTCAAATCTTGGGAGAAAATTGCTGAATGCACTCTCTCTCCAAATTAGCTTCTCAACTTCAATGCCAGTACTACTTCTTTCTTCATTTCCCTTTTATTCTCTCCTTCTTATGCTATATATGCTTTGCAATTTCCATATTCCATACATAATAATCACAAAGCCACTGATACTTCAAATATTCCTCGTATGCACCAATGTAAAAGTTTTTATATTAACAACTATAAATGTGGTTGCTGTCTATTTTTTGTGGCCCATGATTGTGAAGCCATTAATCTGCATAACTATTACATTTTGTTGTAACAAGAAAAATGTTTGGAACACCATCTTTAATGTTCTATTTGCAACCCAGTCTTCTTATTGGGCACATTCATGTAAGTCTCCTCATATATATACATCTCATTTCGTATTTGGTTGTTCTCATTCTCAAACTATTGAGACCCAAGTTAAAGTACGTACGCTACTAGTTCTAGTTTGTATATGCCTAGAGCCTTAATACAAGTAACACTAGGTCTCTTTAGGTACTCTCCTCAAAATACCCCAAGGACAGGACTAGTATGAGACAAAAAATGTTTCCGTGAGATATTTTTGTCTGAAGGAAAAACTATTAAACCTGTATTGTACTAAAATTCTCTTTCAAGGGTTTCAGTATGGATTAGATGAAGAGGAAGTCGATTGCAGTGATGTTTGATGAGGGTAAAGCTCAGTATGTGGTTCAATCTGGTTTATGATTCATGGCTTGATTTTAGAACACTAATTAATCAGTTAATGCCTAACACAGTCTTATCTAACCATTACACCCAGTTTGTCATGAATAAGTTATCTTCAGAGTTGTTCTTATGGACGAGTCAAAGCACAAAACAGAGTAAAGCTGTTTTCAAAATATCCCATTCATGTTTCCCTTTTGTTTATGCATGTTTCAGGTTCTGAATAGAATTGATCTTCTAGAAAGTATAAACTGATTTGACTTATAAAAAAATTATAGAATTTTTTTTATTTATGATAAAAATAATTCTCTTATGCCCAATTAATTTAAATATGAGCAAAGTCTTCAAAACTCAATTCGTCAGTCATGTGGGTGTGGCAGTATGGCACGTTACTTGAACTGCCACTATTGTGATGATTAATAAAATCAATAATTTTGTCATACGCAAAAATGTAAACAAACCACATGCGCACGCAGCAGGAGGAAGAGAAGAGGAAGACAACTCAAATGTTTTAATCTACTCACTAATTGGTTGATGAATTGAATATATTACATTTCTTTAAAAGGCAGGTTTAAGCAATAAAATAATAAAAATTTAATCATTAAGGCAAAGTAACAAAAATGACGTCTCCATGTAGCCATGCCATAATGAATGAAAATTATGATCATGGTTGCAAGCTTACTTAAATTTTAAAATTTTAATTTTTTCATAAATTTTTCAATAAGTTTTCATTAAGAGTGTATTTTTATTGACTATTCAAGACTTATATATTTTCAATTGAATATATGTCATTAGATTATGATCCTAATTGAAGTAATATGATTGTTATTTTACAGCATTATTATATTTTCAATTGACTTTTTATTAAAGAAATGGTATCTCAATAAGTGTTTAAAATCTTTATATTTTTTAAGTTTAGTATTTATGTTTGTCAATTTAGATGATGTGATTGTTTGGTTTTGTATAATTAGAAAAGAAAGATCTAAAAATCTAATTTCTTTAATTAGTCAAGTTCATAGTATTATGCTTGATACTACAAAATGGATATATGTAAAAATTTTAGATAGTTAATAATACAAATTTTGAATGAGAACATACTTAAATTTATTTAAGCCGTTGTATGATCTTCCACGTGGAAACACATATCTTGATTTTATTTGTAAAATAATTTGACCTTCAAAGTTTTTATAGAAATATTTGTTACCTGTTGTTTAATATTACAATAAATAAATTTTCTTTTTTTTTCTCAATTAACAATCTTTTACATTTTACATTTTGAAAGTATAATTATTGGTTGTTTATTTTGAAGATGACCATATTATTCCAATAAGTGGATTAAATACATATTTTGATGTATTTTTTTTTTCTTGATTCTATATATATCTTTAGGTAGTCATTATATATATCCATCTAGCTTAACATTAGCGTTGGTAGTGTAAAAAATATTTTTGGTTAGAGTGGCTTTGATATATTTATGAGTTCTCATTTTTCAGATGACAAAAATAGGTTCCTCATGAATCTCTTTGACTCAACTATAAAATAAAAGAAAATATAATAAAGGAACTTGAATTATGTTTTAAAGAATATTTTAAAACTTGAAGACTTTGTGAATATATCCTTTATTTTTTATATTTTGAAAGATAAATCAAATCTTATATCTGACTTAAAAAGGGAAAATAATAAGGAAACAATAGATAATGTTTTGTAGAACAAAAGTTTACACCTCAAAAATACAATCTTAAGGTTGCGAAAAAAATCATAAAAGGTGTATAAGCATTTTTATACCAACTCGTTAAAAAAAAAAGAAGTGGAACTCTTAATCAATTAATTAAGTTTTATTAAAATGAGTATAATTCAAAGAATTATTGACTTATAATAAGAATGTTTTCCGATAAGTCCCTTTAAACCTTATAACACAAATGTTCATTTTATTAATATATCGAGACTATCTTCTTTTATTTGACTAGTTTCTCCAAGCTACTTTTATTTGACTAGCTTCTCCAAACTTTACATCATGAGTATTCTTTTTACATAATTATTTTTCGCTTTGCTCACAACTCAAAGTTTGTTCCTTAGAGAGAAAAGACTAACATAAGATGCAATAACATACTATACATGGAAGGCATGTAATATATTTCATTTCTATTTAAGATGATTAATTAATATTTATTTACACTAATCAAAAACTTCAAATTTTATGTGTTGAGATTGGAATAACAATTTTGTAAAATAATTATTAGTTATCAACTTAAATATATCATATTCTTATAGAAGAGATATGAATGTTTACAAGAGAACAAATATAAAATGCACATCCATGTATCAAAGCATCATAACAAAGAGATTTAAAATAAACATATTTATGGCCTTAGATTGTTGTTGGTCTCTAATATCTGCATATAGTTCCCCTTTGTTTGATCAGAATAAAATAGGATTTACCCATCATTTGAAGAAATCTCCATGAACTTAGATGGTTGTGATGGAATAAGGAATAGGTGTTTTGGTCTTCTTCCCATAGAACCTATAAGCAAAAACACTCTTCAAGCGGAAGTAGATAAATTATAGAAGGTTGACAATTTTCAATAGTGAAACCAATTAAAATTTAACCCAATTTCGAAAAGATTTTTCAATAGTAAAACCAATTAAAATTTGTTTGATCTTGATATGTATTACCATATCCTCTTTGAAAGACAACTCCATAATTATTTCCGTCACATTCTTGATTGAATGATCTAGCATTGTTATGTTTTCCTTGGTTGAAATTTCCCATCCTCTTCCTCTAAAATTTTCTTCACTTGGTTATTAAAATTATCATAACTTCTTCCTCCTGCATTTGACTGCTCTTGCAACAATGTTGAGATTGACCTGATTATTTAATCTTTCTTCATAACTTTTTGTCATTTATAGGATTTTACGCGTTTTTCAATGCTTTGTTGCAACTCTGTACAAGTAAGGTTTTTTGTCATAAGACTCAATTATTGTAGTCACCGTATAATCAAATTCCATTCACATCGTTCGAAGAAATTTCTCCATGACTTTATTAAGAGCAAGAATATCTTCTCCATACCAAATTCGTAACGCCAAAAAATTATTGTTCTGTATATTCAAAACCTGGCATTTCATATATTTTGTATTCTCTTTGAAGATACTACAACTTTAATTTTGGAATGTATAATGGTCGATTAAAATCTTACAACTTTATCAAATAAAAAAATAGATTATCAACTATTACATTATTTATATTTTTTTTAATTTAAACAATTTAACTTTCTACTCACTTTCACTTTATCCATATTTTTTTTCATTTTCTCAAATCCATCTTTAAATTCAAACACACTTAAAAATAAGAAAAAAAAAATGACAATTTTCAATCCCTTTGACTATTGAGACATGTCCGTATAATAATGAATGAAAGTTAGAGTGACTACTGCAATAGCTCAAAGTTAAACAAACATTAAACCAACCTCATTTATGTTCTTCAAACGACAAAAAAGTAACCCTAAACCACATTATTTATCCAAATTTAAACTCTTAAAATTAAAAAGTCAAAATTCTATATTGATGTAAGGTAGACCTAAAACAACAAAGTTAGCAAAGGGAAAAAAGAGGGGAAGGAAACAAATAACTAAATAGATACCAACTCAGATGCTATATCAGTACCGTTTTCCAATTAAAAACAGCATTTGATATGGTTTCAACGCTTCCAGTTTTAGTTAGAAGATGATAGAAGTAGCAATTACTAAGATAAAGAACAATGATGATTTGATTAGTGGTACTATAACAAAGTCTAGTACTACTTAATTAATTTGAGGTTATGAAGGTGGTTTGTGTAGGTCTAAGATATAACATGTGGTTACTATAATGAATGCTATATATATGTCTAACATGTGTTGGCAATAGGGGGTGGATAGGTGTTGTGTGGCAGAATGAGTGATGAGGCAGAATCCATGAATAGACCGATCTGTACCCACTAGACAATTTCACTTGCCATGTCCAATCAACTCAAATATGTGAGAGTTCAGTTGCATTGCATGCGTAGTTGGGGCATGGATGCTAAACTCAGCTTCAGATAACCTATTCTGAAACCATGCACAAAAGAGGAATTCACTCAAGAACCTATGATCAAATCAACTATTGTTAGAAATTACTCCATTTCTCTTTATTCTTCCATTCAATAAAACTAATTACTACAAGATGGATTCTTCTTCTTGTTCTTCTTCTGATTAAACCATAACATTGTTTGGAAAGTACAATTTAGTATTTAACAACAAGCTATGTTGTTGCTCAATTAAGAAGAAAAAATTTGATGATTTCCTAAGATTTTTTCAAATTATTTAAAATTTTAAATATGCATGATAATTGTCAGTCTGTATAAACTTATCAAGGTATTTTAAAATAGAAAACCAGAATTTGAGCAAGCATATATAGTAAATACATTGGCAGTGTAAATATTTTGTATATTGTTATCATATACTTGAAATTTATTATTTGTACAATAATTATAAAAAATTCCCAACAGTCTTATTAAAAATGATTTTTTATTAATTAGCAATGTATTTTTTTAAAAAAATAGTATTTAAAGATAGTTTCTGGCTAAAATGGTTTTTTGAATTTTTTCTGTAAAAAGTAAATATTTTTAAAAATAAAAATAATGTTGAATGAAGTTATTATTATTATATATTAGGATAGTTTGAATAGTGGATAATGCTTAAACACCTTTTAACTTAATTTTAAAACATGGATAACAACTTTGGTTCATTATAATGAAATTAAGCATGTTAAGAAGGGAAAAATAAAATATAATAAAGAAGGGTGGCCTACATTGCATGCCACAAAGAAAGAAGCACACTAGATGTAGAAGGAGGATAGAGGAGATTAGTTGTCACATGCCTTTCAATTGGGTCACCACAATGCATTGAGGTACAATACCAACGTGACAGTGACAAAAAATGTCCCCAATTATAACTAATACAATCCCAACATTAAACCAACATATTAATTATGGAGAGGTTTAATGGCATTCATTAAAGACATACAAAACCTTCAAAAGGGACTAAAACGAATAAAACTTTGTTCTATTGTCAGTTTGTTACAAAAGTTAATACAACAATACTCCCGAGAATGAGAATTCTTTGACGCACTTCTATGTAGCTGTAGCATGCCCTAAATGGAAATTACCACCATCATGCATTAAATATGACCAAGTTCAAGGAAATTTTTACTTAGAATAGGAACACTCGTATTTAGTTTTTATTTTATTTTGTAATTATGAATGCACCATATTTTTAAAAGTTTATCATATGAATTTTTAAAAATAAGATATAAAATAAAACGATTTTTTGTAATTAAAGTAAAATAAAAATACGCAACAAAGTTCTAAAAGGCACTGATTCTTTTGCCAAATGAAAACTGCGTATCTGTTTCTGTTTCTGATAGACCAGGTTAAGATTCAAGAAGTTTTGCAACAATTACAATTGCAACATGAAGAGTTTTGAGTCATTTTTGTTCACATTTTTTGCTATAAAAATCACAACAATTTAAAACCTCACACAAATATGTAGACGGAGAAATTAAAAGAGTTTCCACTGACTGAATCGTAGCACGAAATATCTGTAAGGCTATGTTTGCAACTTCGCTCCACGTCCCTTTCACCCCATTAATAATCGTTTCCACCACACCTCTCTCTCATGCCCTACTTCCCTATCGTGAATCAGTTTTTTAAAAGTGAAAATATTGTTAAGAAAGTTAAGTTAATTTGATTCACCTCAACTCATTCAATGAATTAGAAAAAGAAAAGTGAATAGAACATATATACAGATGCAGACGAGAGTGTGAGTGTATAAACACTTTGTTTCATATGAATAAACCATTATATTATTAAACATTGCTTTTCACTTTATAAATACCCCTTTTTCTGATATCTGCTTAATCTGCAAAGTGAAAAAAACACACACATATATATATATATATACCACTATTCTGCTAAGGTCTTGAACCTGCTCTCCTGTCCTGAATGTAACTTCTCCATTTTGTTTCCTCACCAGGTTAGTGAACAAAATACTCAAAAATCATCTAAAATCCCTTCTCAATGGTTCACCACTTTTTGGATCAATCAAACATATTTTCCCTTGATACCAAGATTTGGTAACACAACTATAGCTAGATTGTGAACTATTATTACAAGTAAACGAAAGTTTGAAGCTAAATATGTACATACATGTAGCTAATGATTTAAAAGTTGGGTTGAGGCCTTTAGGGTGCTTCTATTTCTTGTTCTTGACATTTTAGATTCTTCCTAGCCACACAGAAATAGCTGAAAGATCAAAGTTTTTACTTAGTATTTTCTGAAGTGTTATCTTTTTCATGAGGACAATCAATAAGATGATGATGTGTTTTACTTGATTCAGCTTCCAGCCATGGCTTTTCCAAACCAATCCATGTCATCAGTTTCTCCCGAGAGAAAGACGGGAAGGGGAAAGATTGAGATCAAGAGGATTGAGAACACCACCAGTCGACAAGTTACCTTCTGCAAGCGCAGAAATGGCTTGCTCAAGAAGGCATATGAGTTATCTGTACTTTGTGATGCAGAGGTTGCTCTAATAGTCTTTTCAAACCGTGGCCGACTATATGAATATGCTAATAACAGGTTCTGCTTTTTTTCCATCTCTTCGTTAATTCTACTTTGGCCTATTTCAAGCTTTATTTGTTCTTCCCAAATTTTTCCTCTTCTTTTGGGAATTTTAAATTTGTAATTTTGCTCTTGCTTAACAATCTTTTGAAGCATATATATGCACCAACCGAATCATTTTTGTGATGAAGAAGCTAGGGTACAATTAATTTTTCTTCTTTTTTTCTTGGTCTTTCTGATCTGTAACCAAGGTTCGCTTGTCCTTGTTTTTTTGGCCTTTTTCCTTCTATGAGCTTTTAAGCTCATTCATTCTCCTTCTCTTTTTTTTTTTTTTTTCTGTTATGACAATTATATTCCTAGTTCTTGATTTGGTGGGCACACAGATCTGGTGTAATAGATTGGTATAGAAGCACTATGGTTGTTAACTTGTTGCGAGAGGAAAGGATTTGGGGATGCTATGAAGGTCTGTGATATCAGCCAATCCCTAAAACTACTCCCTCTTCAACTTTTTGCTTCCTTTTTCTCCTTCTATCACTTCCACTGCCTCTTTCTCTCTCTCTCTCTCTCTTTCTTTACCCATCTAACAGCTAAAGCTGTCATGTTTCCATTAGCCTATGTCCAAGCATCTTCACACTCCCTTAATAGCAATCCAGTTAGTTAAACAAAAACAAAATCTCACACTACAGTCTCAACAAATTAATTGTCAACGAGCCAAAGTCTTAAACTGAAATAAATAAACGAGTGAAAGTAAATTAAAATGGCTAATTTTTTTAACCCATTACAACAAAATCTTCTCTGAAACATTGGCATTTGATACCCACTTGCAAGATCCCAGTCTGGGTTAAAAGTAACCCTAGAAATTAGGGTTTTACTGGTGACTGAAACATAGCTTAGCATAACTAAGCATAGGGGGAAGGAAAAAAGAAACAAAGAAACTGTTTTCTCATCTCAGCGTGACAAAAACTTGAAAATAGTCGAAGTTAATCGCACAGCATTTATTTCTCGCTGATTTGTTTTAGGAAATGAAGTTTTGGTAACTATGGTTAGGGCTTTTTAGGAATAAGGAGGGGCTAGACAAGGATTTGTTTGTCTTTGTAGAAAGAATCTTTAGACACGTCACACGGGATTTTTCAGTTCTTGACTTTTGGCAGAAGATTTTAACTAAGTCATACTTGGAAGTTGGAATTGGTATCTCTTTAACTCGTGCATCTGAACCCTAAAGTTGGATCTTCTACAACTGGGAAACTCTCTCATCATCCTAGAGTAAAAATTCTTTTACATAGCTTTGAAACAGCAAAAGACAATTAAATGGAGTGATGAAACAATGAGGGTCCAAACGGGCTGGTCATAATTTCACTGGTAGCTGTTGGAGCCTTTGCATTTTCTCAAGATCTTACACTTACATATTTGTGAAAGTTGCAGAGTGAGAAAGAAAAAGAAAGAGAAGGGTTTTCTTGGCTAAATGAGAGAGAGTGTGCAAGTGAGGTAAATGGGGGCAGAGACAACGTACGACAATTTGAGATAGCCAATGAGAGAGTTCTGAGCATTTTGGCTTCTTCCATGCAATGTGAAGCGTACAATTACTGCTCCTGCTTCCTGATAATTGCAGTAGCTGAAATGAACGGCTGTGATGGACACACACTTTCACACAGAAACACTGAGAAAACAAAATTCATATTTTATAACATAATATGCTGCTGTACCATATGACTTAAAAAGCTTGCACCAAAAGTTAGATGGTTATTACTAAAGTTTAGTTCAATTGGTAGAGCTGTGTTCTTTAACTATAATGTGAGTCAAATGTACTTCACTGTTTTATGTACATCAAAGAATTCTTATCCATGATTGGAAAATATTCTTAATGCTAACATAAGGAAAAAAAATTAGAAGTTAGAATCAAGGTGTGCAATAAGGTGTGGCTGAGAGCATTATCCACTGTGAGATGGGTTTCCTTTAAGTGGCAGAGAAAAATTAGGTCTAGAAGTGGTTGAACCAATCATATTGTGGGAACCTGTGCCACCGTGGCAACAGCACCCAATCATGGCTCGAGGATATTAAGGTATCAGTCCACTGAAAACTTTCTTTTTCTACTCTTCTTTTTCATCCCTAATTTTCTTATTATCACAAGTTTTTATTTTGTTATTTTAAGATTTTATTTTTATCACATCCAATCAGACTTAGACATGGAGATTTCTGAGTAATAGATAACGTGATTTTGCTTTTGCGAAAAGATGCGTTCAGGGTACTGAACCAGTTGGGTGATTTGACATTCATCCATGGCCAAGCTCTACGGTTAATCTCAAACTAATCGAACACACTTTAGTTTTTCCCTTTTCTGTTCTTTTATTTATGCACAAATCTTTGACTTTGGGGTTGTACATTATAATCTTGTATCAGGAAAGTTTATGAATGTATATAAGATTTTTTTTTTTTTTTTTTCATAACGTGGTCATAATCTTGCAGATTATTAAATAAAAATAAGAAGTTCTTTCACAATGATTAGAAAAAGTCCTTTGTTCTTTAGACGCCATTTTTTCATACTGTTATTATGAATATAAATTGTAAGTGATCTTATTGTTATTATAGTGTCAAGGCTTCCATTGAGAGATACAAGAAAGCAAGTTCAGATTCATCTAGTGGTGGATCTGCTTCTGAGGCTAATGCTCAGGTATTATATGAACCTAATAACGAATAGATACATTAAATATCTTGCAGAAAAGGAATTTTGAATGAAATTGAAATGAGTAAACTAACTTTTGTAACCATTATTTCATAATTTCAGTTCTACCAGCAAGAAGCTGCCAAACTGCGAGTTCAAATCAGCAATCTGCAGAATCACAATAGGCAAGTTGAATTAGTCATTCATGTATTTAGATTACGACAAGAAAAGTTTCACTACTATAAAAAATTATGAAGATATATCTCAAGTATTTTGATCAATATTTTTATTTATAATTAGTGTTATTCAGATATGGTAATAATGTTTTGAATTGCAGGCAAATGATGGGTGAGGCTTTGGGCAATATGAATGCCAAGGATCTCAAAAACCTAGAGACTAAATTAGAAAAAGGAATTAGTAGAATTCGTTCTAAGAAGGTATTTCTTGTAACAAGAAGTTTCTTTCTACATCCTTTTAAAGAATAAAGTGTGATCTATATTTAGCTTATTAGTGTGTTGATCTAATTTTCTCTTCTTTTATTTTTTGTGCTACTTTCGAAACCCGTACCTCAGAATGAGCTGCTATTTGCAGAAATTGAGTACATGCAGAAGAGGGTAAATTTTTTCCTTGTACTCATCTTCAAATTTTTAAGGTCATTTTTTTTTTTTTGCCTTATTTGTCTTTTTCTGCATTAGGAACATAATTAATTATCCACCTGATAATTATTATTTTTTTCCTTTTATAAATATAAAATTTATTTTTATAATGATTATACTATCATTAAAAATATATTTGTCAACACATCTTTTCTCTGAGTAGTAGTCATTAATTTTGAAAGGTGAATAATATATTAGTCTGTAATTGGTTTCTAATTGGCTCCACATCAAAATTGAGTGTGTTATTATAATTTATAGGTTTAGCCCAGTGGACTCAGATAGGTTTCACAAATATCTCTATTTTTAGGTCTTTTCAAATGGTTTGCATTTGTTGTTCATTTTCCTTTTAATTTGGTCAATTTTGGAGTTTCCTAAACTACTCCTTTGTTGAAAATAGGTTGTGAACTTTGCACATTCATATAAGAATATTTTATATGACCATTTACATAAAATATATTAATATTTATATACAAATAATGATATTATATAATATGAACTAGAAGTTCATATGTACAGCTGTAATCTTTGACCACTGTTGATTTTATGTCTATCATTTCTATGAAACTGATTTTCTTTTAAGTTTTGGATTGAGTTTAGACAATTTGTATAACGAAAGTTTGGCTGACACTATATAATATTTATTTCTTCTATTACTTAATTGTTCAAACTCATATATACGTGGCTATAATTGTTTTTGGGAGGGGATATGCACACAAAATTTCTTCTACAATGGCTTGCTAAGCATATAAGGTAACTAAAATTTACGTTACAGGAGACGGACTTGCACAATAACAACCAGCTTCTTAGAGCAAAGGTTCGTCAGTGTCACTCTACTATTAATTTTCAATCTTTTTTGTGTTTTTTTAAATAAAACTCACATAGTATATATGTATTATTCTGAAATCTTGACATTTCATCTAAGCTGAGACATCAATAGTTATAAATCATATATCATTTTATACAAATGCCATAAAAAGAAAAGAAAAAATTCAAACACAAAGAGACGAAACCAAATTCATATAGAAATAAACGAAAGCAAATAAATCAAATTTAACTTATGAAAGACTGCACCTATTAAAAATTCAGCGTGTTAACAATCCCAAAATTTGTTAAACTTTATCCAAATTAATTTCCTTCTCTATAAATGTATCAATCTTTAAAATTTATTACTTTGCATAATTTAGTGTACTTAACCATCTAACCCTCAAATTTCAAGGAACAAACAGATTACTTTCAAAGGCCTAAATTACCATCACATAATCATATTTAAGCCATAGCCTTCTAAAAATTAATAACATGCTCAATAGAGAAAACGAGCACTATAAACTCTCACGTAAAGATGTCTTTTATTCCAATATAGGTAGAGAAACCCCAAATGTACTCTCCATGACCACTAATTAGAAGTTACCACCACACATTTGCATGTCTAAGTAATATCTGACAATACCATTTGTTCTAACTTTAACTCAAGTCACATTTAGAATCAAACCAATTAAGGGTAGACTCTAGTATCTTTTCTAGTTCTTGTTTGAATATCAAAATACCTTAAAAAAACAAAATTAGTAATATTACTCATACTTTCTTATAACAATTATCTTTTTTATATATATAATTGAACATCATAGAATCTAGCATGATTTATCATTTTCTAGAGCATCTAGATGATATATGTCATAACAATCCTTATGTCATTTATAACTAGGCTACCTACAATACTAAAAAGAATTAAAATATCAGTAATTTAAAAGAATTAAAATATGAGTAATTTAAAAGAAAAATTTGGAAAGGATTTGAAATCATGTCCACAATTTAATGACTAAAGAACATTCAAAGAAAATGTGTTAGGAGTCTCATCACAATGAGTATTAGCACTACACATCGAACAAAACGTAATTTCTCTCTTTTGAAAATCAATATTTGTTGAGTAGTCTATCATGCAGAAGCACCAATTGTTACTATAGTAGAAAGTTTTTTTTTTTTTTCCAATAAGATTAGAAACACTAATGATGTTAGAAATGCATAAAAAGGAACACCATCAGTCATTTTAAGAGTTAACCTGCTCATCACAAACCAGAGTTCTTGAATCTTTAGTCTTGTGAATTGTTCATTGAGTTTATAATTATTTTTTGGTTTGAGGTAGATGGCAGAAAGGGAAAGGAGTGAGCATAATGTTAACGTGTTGTCTGGAAGCACAAGCTACGAATCAATGCAATCTCAGTTTGATTCTCGTGGCTTCTTCCAAGTCACTGGATTACAACCCAATAATAACCAATATGCTGGACAAGACCACATCTCCCTCCAATTTGTGTAAGCTTTCTTTCTTAGAATAGGTTTAACATGATTCATTATATAACTTGTGTTTGATGGTTCTTGATTTAACTTATACATAAATTAATTTATAAAATAAATTATATAATTTTATTTTAGTTTATGAAAAAATTCTTAAAAAATATTTATCCAAACATACTCAAAATAATAAGTCTGATAGCTTTACACAGTCTTGTCAAATAAAAACCCTAAATCTAATATTGTTCCTTTATCTTGTGCAGTTGAAGAGTTTAAGCTTGCGAAGGATAAAGACTAAGATTTTATATATTTTTATCCAGTATGATATATAGGAATGCTAATGCCTAGGAAATATGCAGAACTGAATAGGTGGAATTCATTTAAGAATTCCCCTATGTATTATGTTGTGACTTTGTAGACTTTAATAAGCTACCCTGTAACCATGTGAAAGCTTCTATGCACTGTTTAGTATGTATACTGATACTCTGAATACAGAGATTGCACCATGCCATATTTTCTCAACTTTTCTTGATTTTCCATTAAGATTCTTATATATCTTTTTCATATCTCACTTACTATGACTTTGAGGTCTTTTACATGCAAATTGTTCTTGAGTGTGCTTAATTTATAGCTACACTATACCTGTGCATGTGCTTCTTACTGTACACTGCAATCTCATGACACAAATTCGTTGTTTCAACAACAATTATACTCAACTCGACGTGGAAGCTTGAAACTTGAAAGGAATTGTGCAATCAACGGCCACAATATTACCAGAGTTGAAGCTGGAATAATCAGGTAAAGAAAAATATCTCGCAACAAATCTATAATGCACGAACTCATCTAAAACGGTACACGACCAAGTCAAGTTTCTAAAAACACCCACCCAACTCTCATCTTATCTCAGTCATCCCCCACCCTCCATAGGCCCAATCCATCAACACACAATACAACTACAAAATGTCGCCTTCTTCTTGCACCTCCGTGAATTCTTCCTATACTCCCATGTATTTCAAAATATCAAAAATACTCTTTTTAAATTGTATGATTTAAAATTCAGAAATTATATTTCAAATTATATATTTTATAATATATTTTTTTATTCTGAATTTATATTTTGAATTTCGAAATATATATTTTTATTTTAAATTATATAATTCAAAATGTAATATTTTTTATTCTGAAATATGCAATCTCCGAAATATAATTATTATCATATTGGATGGCACAGTTCAAAACATAATTTTTGAATTTTGGATTAAGTGATATATGTTGTACATGTACTAAATACTCTCCTCTTAAAAAAAAAATGTGACAGATGGTGCTATACGAATTAATTTCTTGGTGTACAATAGTAATGGTTAAATATACCAAGTTGTAACTTTATTATGAATGACATAAGAGAGAAAGTCAAATTTCTTAAATTTCTTAAATTGTTGAAATTTTTATCTGAAATTTTTGAAATAATAAATTTTTTTTATTTATTTCTGGATATGGGTAAATTATGCATACTAGACATATATTATTATATTATTGTGAAGAAATGGTGACTTTATTGCACGAATTAATTTAAGATTAAATGAAATCGTCAAAATTTCAATTAATGAGTTAATTGAAATCGTGATAATATTACATCATTTGTAGTGATTAATATTCTCCACTCATCTCTCTTCTCTTCTTCTTATGTGTGGTGTATTTTTAATGTGTAACTAAAATAAATGCATTCTTACAAAGTCATTTTATTTATTAATAAATAAATATATAATTGTTGAAATTAATTCTGATTAAATAATTGAAATAAATATAAAGTTAATTTGAATAGAATAGTAAAAAAAGTCACCTGCTATGAATTTAGTTCCTAATATAGAAATATATTTAGTTACTAGTAGATATAATTAATTTAAATACTAACAATAAATTTATTTAAAAAATTATATATTATTTTCAAATTTTTCATTCTAAATTTATTGCTAAATCTTAATTTTATTTTAAATTATTTCTATATTAGTAACTAAATT
>Ga0123340_1001608_pt1 | contig 19034 bp, 10 predicted proteins | sample SirMexnodulemix_FD_89961 | JGI IMG/M metagenome (GOLD analysis project Ga0123340, IMG submission 89961) | Root nodule microbial communities of legume samples collected from Mexico - Siratro Mexico nodule mix | ecosystem: Host-associated > Plants > Roots > Nodule | place: Mexico: Nepantla... | reverse complement strand
CCAATCATACTCACTCACACTAAGACACAGCCTAGAACAGATTTCCACTTGCTTGCTTTGGCTTGCTGGTCATGTCTTGCATGGCTTCATCAAATCCTTAAGTATTGTGAGAATACTAACAATACCACATATTGAGAAACAAACTTAGCTTAACTGCATTCAAAACATCCCCATCCACATCAAAACAGAGTATGCACATTTAGTGCATATTTCACAGATTCAGGCATTCATCAGTTATTTACAGTCATCCCAAATTCACAATCAGTTAGATTAACAGTCATCCAAGTCATCAAGCAGCAGAATAAGTCAACAGTTATCCAAATCACACAAAAGAAAAACAGTTAAGACAGTTATCCATATTCAAAACAAAAGTTAAGCCATTGTATGGTGGGGTTTCCCTTAGCTGGTTCTGGTCAATCATCCCAAAAGAACCCATCCACATTTGAGAAGTTGTCATTCTCGTCCTCTGCTATCCTCTATTCTTCACTCAAAGGATCTGGCTCACGACCCATGTCTTCAGCATTTCTTGCAAATGGACCAACATCAGGGTCTTCAGCTTCTCCTTGCTCACTGTTCCTGTCCCCCCTGCAAAACGGGGCCTATCCCCAGGCCAATTGAGAAAATCAGCAAAATGTTCAAGGTGCATCCATGGATTAGGATCACCTGCAGGAATATTATTAAAAAGGCCTTGGAAGATATGCAGAATTGCCCGGTGCAGGGAAGTGTTTTGCTTCTGAACATGCCTAAAATTTCTTTAAAGACGGGCTTCCATCTCCTTCATTCTGGGGGAAGGAGGAGCTACAGGTGCTGGAGGTGGCCTCTGAACAGCTTCAGGGTGTTCTTCACGATTGACACAATACTTCTCAATATAGTGTTTGTTGATGGGAGGGCGAATCTTTGCATTAACGTCTGGTATAATTCCTTGAGTTGCACATAAAGCTGTGATCAGTGCTGGGAACCCAAGAGCACCACGTCTTTTTCCTCTTTCTTGGTTCACTTCCATGTCCACAAATTTTTTAATCTCATCAGAAATAATCTTGGCAACATTCACAGATATCTCATCCTGAATCAGGGCAAAGATCAAATTACAACGTTGCATACTGAGATCAGAAACATGACCACTGGGAGTAATGTTGGCTAACATGAATGCTAGCCAAATCTGAGCCAAAGTGTGCATGTCTTTCCTTCAGATTCTCTTTGGTTGTCCTCCAGAGCCTCTTTGAAATGTGCGGTCAGTAATGCACAATGTTTATGCCACAGTGGTTGGGTCAAACCCAGGAGAGTTGGATTTCATCCTCTGATAGGTGCACAGTTCTTCTTGATCAGAGAACGGGTTGCCTAGAAACTCATCAATGGCCCGTGGATGATAGTAAACCCATTTGCCTCTAACCCTGGACTTGCGGTCTTCCCTTCTCTGTCTTTCTCCCCACGTGTTTGTGTAAAACTCATACACCAATTCTGAATCATACTTCTTCATGGGTTCAACAAGTTTGCTTTAGTTCTTGCGCACAACCCCCATCAGAAAAATATTAAACTCCCCTGCTCCTAGTTCCACTCTTCTCTCGGGAATGAAACTCCATCGTTTGAGTTCCACGAAGCGTCGCTCCTTGTAGGGGTTCAACAGTCGCGGTGCCGATTGACCACCATCGTCGTCAGATGACTCAATCTCAAAGGCATTGTCCACTATCGGTGCCCGACTGTACCTCATCAGCTTCCTCCTTCTCCCAGCAGTACTTTTAGTGCGAGGCATCTGTTCAAAAAATGTCAATAGTACACAAACCCCAGATTGATTAACACACAAGCAATGCAAAGTAACTAACCCTTAAAATAGGGAACAAGGTATAAAACTTAACCAACAACCCTAACTACTCTCTATTCATCTTTTTCGTTCAAAAACAAAACAAAAATGCACTTCCTAACTATGATCAAACAAAATGCTCCTAAGGTTCCTCTCAAGGTTCTCATGTAGTAGTAAGTTATCAGAAAAAATTTTGGGATTTAAAGTACTTACCTTTGTAGAGAACACGAGTGAGGAATGATCGGAGTGAAATGAGATGCACAATGCGGAAGATGAACAAGTACAATGGCGGATTTCAAGAGTGAGAACAGAGAAAATGTGTTTTCAGGGGAGCTAGGGTTTAGGCTAGGTTGCGCGAGATAAGAATTGAGTCACCTCAGCTATTTAAATACAATTTTTTTAAAAAAAAGGCCGCAATGAAGCCAGCCTAAGCTTGCAATTTAGCTCAAGCATCCCCACACTAAACTCACTCACGAAAATAACTGTCAAACATCATATTCATCCTCTAACAACATTATAACTTCCTAAAAACAGTCTACTCTTACAATGCATCTACTATCAAATTAAAAACATCAAATTAAAAAGGAAACAAAGATTGAAACCACTGGGTTACCTCCCAGCAAGCGCTCGTTTAACATCAGATAGCTTGACGCCTGATCACTATGCTTCCTTGAAGTGAATTACTGTGGCCAGTTTCTCAACATCGCCACCTTGGTAATGCTTAAGCCTTTGGCCATTTCCCCACCTTGGTAAAGAGAAGTTGGGTCTTCTATTTCAACTGCTCCATTAGATTGAACTTGTTTAACAATGAACGGGCCTGACCATTTGGACTTTAGCTTTCCTGGGAATAATCTCGACCTTGAATTGAATAATAGCACTGCTTGTCCCTCCAAAAATGTTCTATGCAGAAGTTTCTTATCATGATGCTTCTTGGTCCTTTCCTTGTAAAGCCGAGAGGAATGGTAAGCATTAATTCTCATCTCCTCCAGTTCATGTAACTGTAGTGCCCTCTTTTTTTGTGCGTCCTTGGAGTCAAATTCAGCAGCTTCAAAGCCCAATAAGACTTGTGCTCCAATTCCACAGGCAGATGGCATGTTTTGCCATAAATCAATTGAAAGGGAAAGGCCTATTGGTGTTTTGAATGTTGTTCTATACGTCCATAGTGCTTCGTCCAGCTTGATTGACCAATCCTTTCGAGTAGAATTGACTGTCTTCTCAAGGATTCTTTTAATCTCTCTATTCGACACCTCTGCTTGCCCATTTGACTGAGGATGATAGGCAGTTGTCACTCTGTGCTTCACGTCATAATGCTCTAATACTCTCTTCAGCTGAGAGTTACAAAAATGCGTGTCTCCATCACTGATCAAGAACCTAGGTGTCCCAAACCTGTAGAATATGTTTTTTTTCAAGAACTTAACAACAGTTTTGGCATCTGCGTGCTGTGCTGATATAGCTTCCACCCATCTGGACGCGTACTCTACTGCAAGCAGGATGTATTCATGCGAGAACGAAGGGGGTTGGGGCCCTATGAAATCAATGGCCCAATAATCAAACACCTCTACTTCTTGAATATTCTGCAGTGGCATTTCGTGCCTTCTTGAGATGCCACCAGTTCTTTGGCATTTATCATACTTCCTTGTAAATTCGTAGGCATCCTTGAACATTGATGGCCAAAAGAAGGCAGCTTGAAGAATCTTTGTTGTTGTTCTCTCACCGTTGTAATGGCCTCCATAGGGTGAATTGTGGCAATGCCACAATATACTATTTGATTCTGTTTTTGATACACACCTTCTCAAAATATTATCTGCTCCCATTTTAAACAAATGTGGATTATCCCAAATGTAGTGATTAGCATCTCTAAAGAACTTCTTCCTTTGGTGCCAATTGAGCTCTTCGGGTACTACTCTTGCTGCTTTAAAATTGGTCAAATCAGCAAACCATGGCCTTTCCTGAATAGCTAATATCTTCTCATCTGGGAATTCAGTAAGGATATCTGCCTCTGCTCTTGTAATTTTCTCATTGACCAATCTTGAGAGATGATCAGCCACCTGACTTTCACAACCTTTCTTGTCTTTTATCTCAAGATCAAACTTCTGTAGCAGCAGAACCCATTGAATGAGCCTTGGTTTCGAATCTGGTTTAGACAGTAAGTACTTAATTGTCGTATGATCAATGAACACTATGACTTTGAAACCAATCAGATATGATCTGAATTTCTCTAAGGCATAGACTATAGCAAGCAACTCCTTCTCTGTTGTGGTGTAGTTAGCCTGTGCCTCATTCAGAATTTTACTAGCATAATGAATCACCCTAAATATCTTCTCCTTCCGCTGCCCCAACACAGCACCTACTACATAATTACTGGCGTCGCACATCAATTTAAGTTGCACTGCCAATCTGGAGCAGTGATCACAAGAGCTGTAACCAGTCTTCTTTTTAGTTCTTCAAAAGCTTGCAAGCAGTTTTCATCAAAGCTGAAGTTGTTATCCTTGTTCAAAAAATTGCATAAGGGCTTTGTAATTTTGGAAAAGTCCTTGATAAACCTCCTATAGAATCCAGCATGCTCAAGGAAGCTCTGAATTCCCTTCACATTAACTGCGGTGGCAACTTTTCAATAACATCTACCTTTGCTCTATCCACCTCGATTCCTTCTTTGGAGATCTTATGGCCTAACACAATTCCCTCTGTTACCATAAAATGGCATTTTTCCCAGTTCAGCACTAAATTGGTCTCAATACACCTTCTTAGCACAGTTTCCAAATTCAATAAACATGAGTCAAATGTAGCTCCAAAGACCGAGAAGTCGTCCATAAATACTTCTATACTCTCCTCGATCATATCAGCAAATATAGAGAGCATACACCGTTGAAAGGTTGTTGGGGCATTGCATAGACCAAATGGCATCTTCCTATATGCAAAGATGCCAAAAGGACACGTGAAGGCCGTTTTCTCTTGATCCTCAGGATTGACCACAATCTGGTTATATCCTGAGTAACCATCAAGGAAGCAGTAATAAGCCTTCCCTGCCAATCTCTCAAGCATCTGGTCCATGAAGGGTAGAGGAAAGTGATCTTTCCTAGTTGCCTGGTTCAGTTTCCTATAATCTATGCACATGCGCCAACCAGTGATCGTTCTTGTGGGAATCAGTTCGTTTCTCTCATTGTGAATTACAGTCATACCCCCCTTCTTTGGCACAACCTGCACTGGACTCACCCAGGCACTATCAGAAATGGGATAGATCATCCCTGCCTCTAGCAATTTCTGAACCTCCTTTTTCACCACCTCTTTCATAGTAGGGTTCAACCTTCTTTGTGGCTATACTACTGGTTGATAGTCCTTCTCCATGTATATATGGTGCATGCAATAGGAGGGGCTAATTCCCTTTAAATCTACCAGTGTCCACCCAATTTCCTCTTGATTCTCCTGAAGACCTTTATCAGCTGATTTTTCTTCCTCTCTTGTTAAGGCATTACTGATTATCACAGGCTTCTTGCCATTCTCGGCCAAAAATACGTACTTCAGGTGGGCAGGTAACTGCTTAAGCTCTAGAGTCTGTTTGTGACTCTTACTTCCAACATCTTCTGCTTCATGAGCCACTGTATTTTCTGCCACCTTCCCTCTATCTAGGTCTTTCTTCAACTGACTCACTTCTTCCTCATCAAGATCTTTAGGTTGATCCTTACAGCCAACAAGAATTCTCATTAAGGGCTCTGTTATCAATAGGCTTTGCCTTTGCTCTTCACAGATTCTGTCTAAGACATCCATCCAAAAACATCCCTTTGAATCCGAGGGGTGCTTCATAGCATCAAATACATTGAATCTAACCTCTTCATCTTGAACACAAACCTTTAGCTTTCCTTTATCCACATCTATCATGACTCTAGCTGTCTTCATGATAGGCCTTCCCAATATCAAAGGTACTTCTAAATCTTCTTCCATCTCCATAATGACAAAATCTACAAGAAACATAAACTTGTCCACTTTGAACAATAAGTCCTCCACAATCCCATAAGGATGTTTGATTGATCTGTCTGCTAACTGAAGGGTCATTCTAGTTGGCCGCACTTCTACATCTCCTATCTTCTTGAGCATGGACAGTGGAATCAAATTTATACTTGCCCCCAAATCCAGCAGAGCTTTTCCTACAGTCAAATTTCCAATGGTGACAGGGAGAGTGAAGCTCCCTGGATCACTATACTTTTGAGGCAATGCCTTTTGGATGATTGCACTACAGCCTGCTTCCAATTCTATGGTCTCCTGCTCTAGGAACTTCCTCTTCTTGGTAAGTAAGTCTTTCATGAACTTTGTATAGATGGGCATCTGTTCCAAAGCTTCTGTAAAGGGTATGTTGATCTGTAATTTCTTGACAACTTCCACAAACCGCCTGAATTGCCTCTCGGCATCCTTTCGTGATGGAGTGTGAGGGTATGGAATATTCTGCATAGGCAATTTCTGCTCCTTTTCTTTTACCACGGGTTGTGCTGCTCCTTCTTCCAAATTGGAGTTTTGTTTTCTGCTTTCTGATTTTTCTGGTTGCAGTTCAGATTCCTCACCTTCATCAATCCTTTCTTCTACTGCTGGCCTGAGGTTATCTCCTATGCCTGCCCCCACAACTTTTCCGCTTCTGGTAGAAATTGCTTTGCAATGCTCTTTGGGATTAGGTTGCGTGTTCGTAGAAAATTGGTTGCCTTGTTGTTCTGAAATTTGTTTGGCCAACTAACCAACCTGCGTTTCCAAATTCCGAATTGATGCTTCAGTGTTCTTTTGATTGAATAGTGAAACCTGCATAAACTTCTCTAACGTGTCCTCCAATTTGGATGTTTTGTCTTGCATAGTAGGAAAATTTTGATGCTGCTGATAAGGCATTTGTCTATTGGATGGTCCAGCCTCTTGCTTCCACCCAGTTCCTTGATTTAAATTGTTCTTCCAACCTGGTGCCATATTATTGTGATAATTATTTTGAAATACAGTCTGCCTCCCTTGATTGCTCATATAGAGTGCTTCCTCCTCTAACTGATTTTGGTAAGAGCAATTGCCATTCAAATGGTTGCCCCCACAAAAGTCACACCTCATAACTTGATTCTACCCTTGAGAATTTTGGACAACATGCAACTGCTTGGGCAGATTTGCCATTTGCTTTGTAATCACTTCCATTTGCTAAGTCAGAATCTTGTTCTGAGTAAGTAAAGCATCTGTGGTACTTAGTTCCAACATTCCCTTCTTCATTTATGCATTGTGTCTATCATGTTGTGCCTGGTAAACAGTAGAGGCAAGTGCTTCAATAATTCGGGTGGCTTGTTCCACGTCCACAGCCATCATAGTTCCACCTGTTGCAGCATCCAAATCATTTTTGTGTCCAGTCTGAGTCCATTGTGAAAAATGGTTAACTGAGCAATATCTTCAAAGTCGTGGTTGGGGCATCTTTTCAGCATTGTTTTGAACCTCTCCCATGCATCACAAAAGGCCTCATCATTCCCTTGCCTGAAGGTTGAAATATCAGATTTGGCTTTAATGTATCTTGACATAGGAAAAATCTGTTAAGAAACTTCTCTTCTACATCAGTCCAATTGGTGAGACTTTGGTTAGGATGCGATTTCAGCCACTCCTTAGCCTTTCCCGCCAATGAAAACGGAAATAACCTCAAGTAGACTGCATCAATCTCTGCATCTCCAAATCCCATAGTGTCAGCAACTCGTAGAAGGTAGATAAGTGTGTGTATGGGTCTTCGCGATCCATTCCTGTGAATTGGTGGCTGCTGATCAGACTGAGAAAGGTTGGTTTCATCTCTACAGATTTGGTAGTGTTTGGAATCGCTATGCTTGAAAAATGCCTAGGACCCTGTTGCACTGCATAATCTCCCAGAATTCTCCTAAGTGGATTGTTTCCAGGATCTGCCATGATGATCTCTTCTCTGTTCTCTGTAGTAGATGAATCAGAATTTGGTATGTGTTGTTCCCTTTCCAAACTCTGTTGCTCTCTCCTTCTTCTACCACGATTCCTCCTTGCTATTTTCTCAATTTCTTCGTCAAATTTCAATTGGTCTTGAGGAACCTGGCCTCTTAGTAGCATAAATCACAGTCTAAACACACAATTGTCAGCAGTTAACAAGGTAAATTAATATCTAATGCTAAAAATAAAAGAAAATGGTATTTACAGGTATTTACTTCCTTAAGTAAATACACATGCTAATACTCAATAAACGCCATTCCCCGGCAATGGCGCCAAAAACTTGATGACTCTTTTTGGCAAGTATACCAAGTCAAGAAGTAATATAGAGAAATAAATACAAGTGTCGAATCCACAGGGAATGGTATTAATCGAGCCTCAACTAGTGTTGTAGCTTAAGCGAAAAGCGTTTAAGGATTTGATGTAGAACAGATTGCAAACAGTAATGGGTTGTATAAAAATGAACTGTAAAACAGAGTATAAATGTAGTAATGGGAAAACTATCTTGGGATTGAACTCATTAACTCAACTATTTGTATTCTTAACCATAAATCATTAATAATGCATGTTCATCCTATGACTTTGCACAAATAAGATTCATTCAATCCAATTTCTCGTGTATTGAAATTCATAGGTCCTCTTGCATGATACTGTTTTTCCAGCTTTCATGGAGGGTGAACTCGCGTTAAGTGTAGTTGCTTTATGCAACCATTACAATGTAACCCATCCTTGGTGTTGCATTGTAATGGGTACTCTCAATGATTTCCAAACCTTAAAACTACTTTCCAATTAATTTCGAGATTCAAAGTTCAAGAAACAGTTGCGCAAATGCTTCAAGCGTTAAGCACACATAAAGAATACAGTCTGAATAACTCATGCATTATCAAGAAGAACAACAAGAATACAAAGTGTGAAGAAATTACATTTAATCCCAAAATAGAGGCAAATTAGTTACACATAGCAGCCATGATACAAGAGATGTTCTTCTGCAGGGCACTGTTCTTCACTTTAGCTACCAGCCAGCTCCCTTCCAATAAAGATTCGTCCCTCATTTATACCTCCTGCCAATTTTAGGTTTCTGTGCCATTTTAGACTTTAGTGACTTCTAGCTCAATCTGAATTTGACGCTTAAGCAATTTGTCACTAACAGTACTCTTCTTCTCTCTTGTATTTCTTTCACCATTGTATTGTCTTTCTTTTCCATCTCATCTTCTCTGATTCCTCTCAATTCTTCTTGAAATCCTTCTCTCTATCAATCTGGAGTCACAATGCACTCTTCATTAATTATAAGCCAAAATATGGACATTAAATGCTTGCTCTCAACATTAAAGGCACTGAATCATCCAAAATTTACAGTTTGAAGCACTGAAATATGGCCTTTATCACACGTATTAACATCACTCAACATAACCATATTCATATTGAATGAGATAGGTCTTTTATGAATGTATGACACCATTGAAGGGAGTGTATATAAGTATAGAAAAAAATAGTAGTACAATGGACATATTGTAAGTGTGTATAAGTGGTGTCGTACCTTCATTCAGTAAATGTATTGTATGAATAGTAATATAAACAAATCCTTTTGTACATGTTTCTTACAACATGTTTTGATATTCTCTATATGTGTTAACATTCAACAAGTGTCATTCTTATTCACTTGACACACATCATTTCATTTCATTTACAGATAAAGGCCTAATTGCAATTATAATAATTTTATGAATATACATCATATATTATATTTCCTATTATTTTATATTCTTAAAACATATGTTTTAAGAATATAAAATAATAGGAAATATAATATATGATGTATATTCATAAAATTATTATAATTGCAATTAGGCCTTTATCTGTAAATGAAATGAAATGATGTGTGTCAAGTGAATAAGAATGACACTTGTTGAATGTTAACACATATAGAGAATATCAAAACATGTTGTAAGAAACATGTACAAAAGGATTTGTTTATATTACTATTCATACAATACATTTACTGAATGAAGGTACGACACCACTTATACACACTTACAATATGTCCATTGTACTACTATTTTTTTCTATACTTATATACACTCCCTTCAATGGTGTCATACATTCATAAAAGACCTATCTCATTCAATATGAATATGGTTATGTTGAGTGATGTTAATACGTGTGATAAAGGCCATATTTCAGTGCTTCAAACTGTAAATTTTGGATGATTCAGTGCCTTTAATGTTGAGAGCAAGCATTTAATGTCCATATTTTGGCTTATAATTAATGAAGAGTGCATTGTGACTCCAGATTGATAGAGAGAAGGATTTCAAGAAGAATTGAGAGGAATCAGAGAAGATGAGATGGAAAAGAAAGACAATACAATGGTGAAAGAAATACAAGAGAGAAGAAGAGTACTGTTAGTGACAAATTGCTTAAGCGTCAAATTCAGATTGAGCTAGAAGTCACTAAAGTCTAAAATGGCACAGAAACCTAAAATTGGCAGGAGGTATAAATGAGGGACGAATCTTTATTGGAAGGGAGCTGGCTGGTAGCTAAAGTGAAGAACAGTGCCCTGCAGAAGAACATCTCTTGTATCATGGCTGCTATGTGTAACTAATTTGCCTCTATTTTGGGATTAAATGTAATTTCTTCACACTTTGTATTCTTGTTGTTCTTCTTGATAATGCATGAGTTATTCAGACTGTATTCTTTATGTGTGCTTAACGCTTGAAGCATTTGCGCAACTGTTTCTTGAACTTTGAATCTCGAAATTAATTGGAAAGTAGTTTTAAGGTTTGGAAATCATTGAGAGTACCCATTACAATGCAACACCAAGGATGGGTTACATTGTAATGGTTGCATAAAGCAACTACACTTAACGCGAGTTCACCCTCCATGAAAGCTGGAAAAACAGTATCATGCAAGAGGACCTATGAATTTCAATACACGAGAAATTGGATTGAATGAATCTTATTTGTGCAAAGTCATAGGATGAACATGCATTATTAATGATTTATGGTTAAGAATACAAATAGTTGAGTTAATGAGTTCAATCCCAAGATAGTTTTCCCATTACTACATTTATACTCTGTTTTACAGTTCATTTTTATACAACCCATTACTGTTTGCAATCTGTTCTACATCAAATCCTTAAACGCTTTTCGCTTAAGCTACAACACTAGTTGAGGCTCGATTAATACCATTCCCTGTGGATTCGACACTTGTATTTATTTCTCTATATTACTTCTTGACTTGGTATACTTGCCAAAAAGAGTCATCAAGTTTTTGGCGCCATTGCCGGGGAATGGCGTTTATTGAGTATTAGCATGTGTATTTACTTAAGGAAGTAAATACCTGTAAATACCATTTTCTTTTATTTTTAGCATTAGATATTAATTTACCTTGTTAACTGCTGACAATTGTGTGTTTAGACTGTGATTTATGCTACTAAGAGGCCAGGTTCCTCAAGACCAATTGAAATTTGACGAAGAAATTGAGAAAATAGCAAGGAGGAATCGTGGTAGAAGAAGGAGAGAGCAACAGAGTTTGGAAAGGGAACAACACATACCAAATTCTGATTCATCTACTACAGAGAACAGAGAAGAGATCATCATGGCAGATCCTGGAAACAATCCACTTAGGAGAATTCTGGGAGATTATGCAGTGCAACAGGGTCCTAGGCATTTTTCAAGCATAGCGATTCCAAACACTACCAAATCTGTAGAGATGAAACCAACCTTTCTCAGTCTGATCAGCAGCCACCAATTCACAGGAATGGATCGCGAAGACCCATACACACACTTATCTACCTTCTACGAGTTGCTGACACTATGGGATTTGGAGATGCAGAGATTGATGCAGTCTACTTGAGGTTATTTCCGTTTTCATTGGCGGGAAAGGCTAAGGAGTGGCTGAAATCGCATCCTAACCAAAGTCTCACCAATTGGACTGATGTAGAAGAGAAGTTTCTTAACAGATTTTTCCTATGTCAAGATACATTAAAGCCAAATCTGATATTTCAACCTTCAGGCAAGGGAATGATGAGGCCTTTTGTGATGCATGGGAGAGGTTCAAAACAATGCTGAAAAGATGCCCCAACCACGACTTTGAAGATATTGCTCAGTTAACCATTTTTCACAATGGACTCAGACTGGACACAAAAATGATTTGGATGCTGCAACAGGTGGAACTATGATGGCTGTGGACGTGGAACAAGCCACCCGAATTATTGAAGCACTTGCCTCTACTGTTTACCAGGCACAACATGATAGACACAATGCATAAATGAAGAAGGGAATGTTGGAACTAAGTACCACAGATGCTTTACTTACTCAGAACAAGATTCTGACTTAGCAAATGGAAGTGATTACAAAGCAAATGGCAAATCTGCCCAAGCAGTTGCATGTTGTCCAAAATTCTCAAGGGTAGAATCAAGTTATGAGGTGTGACTTTTGTGGGGGCAACCATTTGAATGGCAATTGCTCTTACCAAAATCAGTTAGAGGAGGAAGCACTCTATATGAGCAATCAAGGGAGGCAGACTGTATTTCAAAATAATTATCACAATAATATGGCACCAGGTTGGAAGAACAATTTAAATCAAGGAACTGGGTGGAAGCAAGAGGCTGGACCATCCAATAGACAAATGCCTTATCAGCAGCATCAAAATTTTCCTACTATGCAAGACAAAACATCCAAATTGGAGGACACGTTAGAGAAGTTTATGCAGGTTTCACTATTCAATCAAAAGAACACTGAAGCATCAATTCGGAATTTGGAAACGCAGGTTGGTTAGTTGGCCAAACAAATTTCAGAACAACAAGGCAACCAATTTTCTACGAACACGCAACCTAATCCCAAAGAGCATTGCAAAGCAATTTCTACCAGAAGCGGAAAAGTTGTGGGGGCAGGCATAGGAGATAACCTCAGGCCAGCAGTAGAAGAAAGGATTGATGAAGGTGAGGAATCTGAACTGCAACCAGAAAAATCAGAAAGCAGAAAACAAAACTCCAATTTGGAAGAAGGAGCAGCACAACCCGTGGTAAAAGAAAAGGAGCAGAAATTGCCTATGCAGAATATTCCATACCCTCACACTCCATCACGAAAGGATGCCGAGAGGCAATTCAGGCGGTTTGTGGAAGTTGTCAAGAAATTACAGATCAACATACCCTTTACAGAAGCTTTGGAACAGATGCCCATCTATACAAAGTTCATGAAAGACTTACTTACCAAGAAGAGGAAGTTCCTAGAGCAGGAGACCATAGAATTGGAAGCAGGCTGTAGTGCAATCATCCAAAAGGCATTGCCTCAAAAGTATAGTGATCCAGGGAGCTTCACTCTCCCTGTCACCATTGGAAATTTGACTGTAGGAAAAGCTCTGCTGGATTTGGGGGCAAGTATAAATTTGATTCCACTGTCCATGCTCAAGAAGATAGGAGATGTAGAAGTGCGGCCAACTAGAATGACCCTTCAGTTAGCAGACAGATCAATCAAACATCCTTATGGGATTGTGGAGGACTTATTGTTCAAAGTGGACAAGTTTATGTTTCTTGTAGATTTTGTCATTATGGAGATGGAAGAAGATTTAGAAGTACCTTTGATATTGGGAAGGCCTATCATGAAGACAGCTAGAGTCATGATAGATGTGGATAAAGGAAAGCTAAAGGTTTGTGTTCAAGATGAAGAGGTTAGATTCAATGTATTTGATGCTATGAAGCACCCCTCGGATTCAAAGGGATGTTTTTGGATGGATGTCTTAGACAGAATCTGTGAAGAGCAAAGGCAAAGCCTATTGATAACAGAGCCCTTAATGAGAATTCTTGTTGGCTGTAAGGATCAACCTAAAGATCTTGATGAGGAAGAAGTGAGTCAGTTGAAGAAAGACCTAGATAGAGGGAAGGTGGCAGAAAATACAGTGGCTCATGAAGCAGAAGATGTTGGAAGTAAGAGTCACAAACAGACTCTAGAGCTTAAGCAGTTACCTGCCCACCTGAAGTACGTATTTTTGGCCGAGAATGGCAAGAAGCCTGTGATAATCAGTAATGCCTTAACAAGAGAGGAAGAAAAATCAGCTGATAAAGGTCTTCAGGAGAATCAAGAGGAAATTGGGTGGACACTGGTAGATTTAAAGGGAATTAGCCCCTCCTATTGCATGCACCATATATACATGGAGAAGGACTATCAACCAGTAGTATAGCCACAAAGAAGGTTGAACCCTACTATGAAAGAGGTGGTGAAAAAGGAGGTTCAGAAATTGCTAGAGGCAGGGATGATCTATCCCATTTCTGATAGTGCCTGGGTGAGTCCAGTGCAGGTTGTGCCAAAGAAGGGGGGTATGACTGTAATTCACAATGAGAGAAACGAACTGATTCCCACAAGAACGATCACTGGTTGGCGCATGTGCATAGATTATAGGAAACTGAACCAGGCAACTAGGAAAGATCACTTTCCTCTACCCTTCATGGACCAGATGCTTGAGAGATTGGCAGGGAAGGCTTATTACTGCTTCCTTGATGGTTACTCAGGATATAACCAGATTGTGGTCAATCCTGAGGATCAAGAGAAAACGGCCTTCACGTGTCCTTTTGGCATCTTTGCATATAGGAAGATGCCATTTGGTCTATGCAATGCCCCAACAACCTTTCAACGGTGTATGCTCTCTATATTTGCTGATATGATCGAGGAGAGTATAGAAGTATTTATGGACGACTTCTCGGTCTTTGGAGCTACATTTGACTCATGTTTATTGAATTTGGAAACTGTGCTAAGAAGGTGTATTGAGACCAATTTAGTGCTGAACTGGGAAAAATGCCATTTTATGGTAACAGAGGGAATTGTGTTAGGCCATAAGATCTCCAAAGAAGGAATCGAGGTGGATAGAGCAAAGGTAGATGTTATTGAAAAGTTGCCACCGCAGTTAATGTGAAGGGAATTCAGAGCTTCCTTGAGCATGCTGGATTCTATAGGAGGTTTATCAAGGACTTTTCCAAAATTACAAAGCCCTTATGCAATTTTTTGAACAAGGATAACAACTTCAGCTTTGATGAAAACTGCTTGCAAGCTTTTGAAGAACTAAAAAGAAGACTGGTTACAGCTCTTGTGATCACTGCTCCAGATTGGCAGTGCAACTTAAATTGATGTGCGACGCCAGTAATTATGTAGTAGGTGCTGTGTTGGGGCAGCGGAAGGAGAAGATATTTAGGGTGATTCATTATGCTAGTAAAATTCTGAATGAGGCACAGGCTAACTACACCACAACAGAGAAGGAGTTGCTTGCTATAGTCTATGCCTTAGAGAAATTCAGATCATATCTGATTGGTTTCAAAGTCATAGTGTTCATTGATCATACGACAATTAAGTACTTACTGTCTAAACCAGATTCGAAACCAAGGCTCATTCAATGGGTTCTGCTGCTACAGAAGTTTGATCTTGAGATAAAAGACAAGAAAGGTTGTGAAAGTCAGGTGGCTGATCATCTCTCAAGATTGGTCAATGAGAAAATTACAAGAGCAGAGGCAGATATCCTTACTGAATTCCCAGATGAGAAGATATTAGCTATTCAGGAAAGGCCATGGTTTGCTGATTTGACCAATTTTAAAGCAGCAAGAGTAGTACCCGAAGAGCTCAATTGGCACCAAAGGAAGAAGTTCTTTAGAGATGCTAATCACTACATTTGGGATAATCCACATTTGTTTAAAATGGGAGCAGATAATATTTTGAGAAGGTGTGTATCAAAAACAGAATCAAATAGTATATTGTGGCATTGCCACAATTCACCCTATGGAGGCCATTACAACGGTGAGAGAACAACAACAAAGATTCTTCAAGCTGCCTTCTTTTGGCCATCAATGTTCAAGGATGCCTACGAATTTACAAGGAAGTATGATAAATGCCAAAGAACTGGTGGCATCTCAAGAAGGCACGAAATGCCACTGCAGAATATTCAAGAAGTAGAGGTGTTTGATTATTGGGCCATTGATTTCATAGGGCCCCAACCCCCTTCGTTCTCGCATGAATACATCCTGCTTGCAGTAGAGTACGCGTCCAGATGGGTGGAAGCTATATCAGCACAGCACGCAGATGCCAAAACTGTTGTTAAGTTCTTGAAAAAAAACATATTCTACAGGTTTGGGACACCTAGGTTCTTGATCAGTGATGGAGACACGCATTTTTGTAACTCTCAGCTGAAGAGAGTATTAGAGCATTATGACGTGAAGCACAGAGTGACAACTGCCTATCATCCTCAGTCAAATGGGCAAGCAGAGGTGTCGAATAGAGAGATTAAAAGAATCCTTGAGAAGACAGTCAATTCTACTCGAAAGGATTGGTCAATCAAGCTGGACGAAGCACTATGGACGTATAGAACAACATTCAAAACACCAATAGGCCTTTCCCTTTCAATTGATTTATGGCAAAACATGCCATCTGCCTGTGGAATTGGAGCACAAGTCTTATTGGGCTTTGAAGCTGCTGAATTTGACTCCAAGGACGCACAAAAAAAGAGGGCACTACAGTTACATGAACTGGAGGAGATGAGAATTAATGCTTACCATTCCTCTCGGCTTTACAAGGAAAGGACCAAGAAGCATCATGATAAGAAACTTCTGCATAGAACATTTTTGGAGGGACAAGCAGTGCTATTATTCAATTCAAGGTCGAGATTATTCCCAGGAAAGCTAAAGTCCAAATGGTCAGGCCCGTTCATTGTTAAACAAGTTCAATCTAATGGAGCAGTTGAAATAGAAGACCCAACTTCTCTTTACCAAGGTGGGGAAATGGCCAAAGGCTTAAGCATTACCAAGGTGGCGATGTTGAGAAACTGGCCACAGTAATTCACTTCAAGGAAGCATAGTGATCAGGCGTCAAGCTATCTGATGTTAAACGAGCGCTTGCTGGGAGGTAACCCAGTGGTTTCAATCTTTGTTTCCTTTTTAATTTGATGTTTTTAATTTGATAGTAGATGCATTGTAAGAGTAGACTGTTTTTAGGAAGTTATAATGTTGTTAGAGGATGAATATGATGTTTGACAGTTATTTTCGTGAGTGAGTTTAGTGTGGGGATGCTTGAGCTAAATTGCAAGCTTAGGCTGGCTTCATTGCGGCCTTTTTTTTAAAAAAATTGTATTTAAATAGCTGAGGTGACTCAATTCTTATCTCGCGCAACCTAGCCTAAACCCTAGCTCCCCTGAAAACACATTTTCTCTGTTCTCACTCTTGAAATCCGCCATTGTACTTGTTCATCTTCCGCATTGTGCATCTCATTTCACTCCGATCATTCCTCACTCGTGTTCTCTACAAAGGTAAGTACTTTAAATCCCAAAATTTTTTCTGATAACTTACTACTACATGAGAACCTTGAGAGGAACCTTAGGAGCATTTTGTTTGATCATAGTTAGGAAGTGCATTTTTGTTTTGTTTTTGAACGAAAAAGATGAATAGAGAGTAGTTAGGGTTGTTGGTTAAGTTTTATACCTTGTTCCCTATTTTAAGGGTTAGTTACTTTGCATTGCTTGTGTGTTAATCAATCTGGGGTTTGTGTACTATTGACATTTTTTGAACAGATGCCTCGCACTAAAAGTACTGCTGGGAGAAGGAGGAAGCTGATGAGGTACAGTCGGGCACCGATAGTGGACAATGCCTTTGAGATTGAGTCATCTGACGACGATGGTGGTCAATCGGCACCGCGACTGTTGAACCCCTACAAGGAGCGACGCTTCGTGGAACTCAAACGATGGAGTTTCATTCCCGAGAGAAGAGTGGAACTAGGAGCAGGGGAGTTTAATATTTTTCTGATGGGGGTTGTGCGCAAGAACTAAAGCAAACTTGTTGAACCCATGAAGAAGTATGATTCAGAATTGGTGTATGAGTTTTACACAAACACGTGGGGAGAAAGACAGAGAAGGGAAGACCGCAAGTCCAGGGTTAGAGGCAAATGGGTTTACTATCATCCACGGGCCATTGATGAGTTTCTAGGCAACCCGTTCTCTGATCAAGAAGAACTGTGCACCTATCAGAGGATGAAATCCAACTCTCCTGGGTTTGACCCAACCACTGTGGCATAAACATTGTGCATTACTGACCGCACATTTCAAAGAGGCTCTGGAGGACAACCAAAGAGAATCTGAAGGAAAGACATGCACACTTTGGCTCAGATTTGGCTAGCATTCATGTTAGCCAACATTACTCCCAGTGGTCATGTTTCTGATCTCAGTATGCAACGTTGTAATTTGATCTTTGCCCTGATTCAGGATGAGATATCTGTGAATGTTGCCAAGATTATTTCTGATGAGATTAAAAAATTTGTGGACATGGAAGTGAACCAAGAAAGAGGAAAAAGACGTGGTGCTCTTGGGTTCCCAGCACTGATCACAGCTTTATGTGCAACTCAAGGAATTATACCAGACGTTAATGCAAAGATTCGCCCTCCCATCAACAAACACTATATTGAGAAGTATTGTGTCAATCGTGAAGAACACCCTGAAGCTGTTCAGAGGCCACCTCCAGCACCTGTAGCTCCTCCTTCCCCCAGAATGAAGGAGATGGAAGCCCGTCTTTAAAGAAATTTTAGGCATGTTCAGAAGCAAAACACTTCCCTGCACCGGGCAATTCTGCATATCTTCCAAGGCCTTTTTAATAATATTCCTGCAGGTGATCCTAATCCATGGATGCACCTTGAACATTTTGCTGATTTTCTCAATTGGCCTGGGGATAGGCCCCGTTTTGCAGGGGGGACAGGAACAGTGAGCAAGGAGAAGCTGAAGACCCTGATGTTGGTCCATTTGCAAGAAATGCTGAAGACATGGGTCGTGAGCCAGATCCTTTGAGTGAAGAATAGAGGATAGCAGAGGACGAGAATGACAACTTCTCAAATGTGGATGGGTTCTTTTGGGATGATTGACCAGAACCAGCTAAGGGAAACCCCACCATACAATGGCTTAACTTTTGTTTTGAATATGGATAACTGTCTTAACTGTTTTTCTTTTGTGTGATTTGGATAACTGTTGACTTATTCTGCTGCTTGATGACTTGGATGACTGTTAATCTAACTGATTGTGAATTTGGGATGACTGTAAATAACTGATGAATGCCTGAATCTGTGAAATATGCACTAAATGTGCATACTCTGTTTTGATGTGGATGGGGATGTTTTGAATGCAGTTAAGCTAAGTTTGTTTCTCAATATGTGGTATTGTTAGTATTCTCACAATACTTAAGGATTTGATGAAGCCATGCAAGACATGACCAGCAAGCCAAAGCAAGCAAGTGGAAATCTGTTCTAGGCTGTGTCTTAGTGTGAGTGAGTATGATTGG
>Ga0123340_1001603_pt1 | contig 19047 bp, 11 predicted proteins | sample SirMexnodulemix_FD_89961 | JGI IMG/M metagenome (GOLD analysis project Ga0123340, IMG submission 89961) | Root nodule microbial communities of legume samples collected from Mexico - Siratro Mexico nodule mix | ecosystem: Host-associated > Plants > Roots > Nodule | place: Mexico: Nepantla... | reverse complement strand
TTTTATAATAAATACAAATATTTGTTAGCTTTATTTTAAAATAATTTTCAAATGATCGCGCAAAATTTAATTTGAAGAAATTGTACCATTTCATTCAAGTATTCAAATGGCCACAGACGTTTATCAATATCTAATATGAATTCTTTTCTTTAAAACATTTTTAAAAATAATAAAAAATTATTAATTTTTTAAAAATTAAAAAATACAAATCATTTCTAAAAATACTAAAAAAATATCAAATTTTCAAAATTAAAAATACAAACACCATCAAACAAATTTTAAAACTAAAACTACGTGAATCCTATTTTCCGTTATGGAAATATGTAGGACTAAGATCAATCCTTGTCCGTCCTAAAGATAAAAAATATTTTCTTTTATTTTTATTTGTCTTTACTTGCATCTTTATTGTTAGTTTTGGGAAAAATAACATTTTATAAAATCACACTCATTTTTCTTATTACCATTTTTGTACGAGAGTTGTTGGGGTGCTAATATCTTCCCTACAGTAATCGACTTCTAGACTCTAAATCTGATTTGTGAACTATTTTCTTATTTTTAATTTTTCTGTAGTTTTTCATAATAAACTATGATGACGACTTCATCTCTATTTAATATTTTTATAATTTTAAAACAAATTTTATCGTCGTTTTCCATCACGATCTCAGTTGCGACAACCTTGTTAGAGTCATTGAGGATGACCCCTTAATACCTTTAGTTGGGGGCATTTGACAATTGCTCTCATAGCAATCTAATTTCTTATACATGTGCAACCATGCGCCTAACATTGGACTAAATTTTATCTTTAGTGATACGTTGTTCTGCTACAAGTTTTTTCCATTTATCGGAGTTTGAACATTATCACCCTCTATGGACTTTGGAGTTAAGGGACATACACAATGAAGTGCATTGCGTACAATATCCACACTCTCCTCCTCTTCCTTCAGACTCCAATCCCAATATCTATATAAGTATAACACAATTGTTGTCACCAAATCAAAAACATAATATAATCATAATGTACAAAATTCATAAAAGACTGGCGACTACCTCACTTTTTAAGAATGATAATTCAATCTTTGACAACCTCACATTTTTTTCAAGCCCAATCAAGAAAATGTAGGAACAAGCAACCACGTCCATTCTCACGTGCTGCACAACTTACACCTTTTCAAACAAAAAAACATGTCAAATATCATATCTTCAATTCCAAAATTCACACAACATTCTACATCATTAAATTTAACACAAATTTGCAACACAACAACACAAGCAGCCAATTGTATGCTCGCAGTGTTTTTCTCCCCAATTCCACAAATTTAAGCTGTCTAAACTATCTAATAAACTAAAAGGGAAAAAATTAATGTCCTAGAGGTGTGCGCAAAATAAAAAAAAAAAATTGCAAATACAATATATGCAGTACAATAGTTATGTACACTATCTTCCTCATTCATTCTACCTTCACCTAATTTCAAAACAATCCTCCTAATTCTTATGTCCTCATCATCAAACAAATCATTAACCAACCAAGCAGTACAATCATCAAACCTAACAGGTTCCCGAATAACACCCAAGTTCAATACAATACAATACAAACATCAAAAACATTAAAGGAAACTAAGTGCTCTCTAATCCTAAAACTCTTACTTTGGTTGTGTCATTTGCTAACTAACTTACGCAAGATGGAACTTAAAACTTGTATTGGCTCTTGCAAATGCAAAATCCATCTAAACGGGGACCTCTCCAATTGTTGTCGTTGAAATGGACCCATTGTACGGTCTAATTGCACAATAGGGTTGGTGTTAACTTTATGCCTCAGCCTAAGCTGCAAATTAATACAACATACATGTTACTATCTTCAAATATCACACATTTGAATAACAAAAGCAATCTTCAAAATAAGTTACCTTAGATTGTGCAACATCTAAGCACAAAAACCAATTCATGTCAACCTCTAAGGACCATGAAAATAATCCACGTTATCACAAAACATTTCCACAAAAACCCAACCCACCCATTTCTGCACTTACTAAACCAAAAACAAAGCCAAAATACATTCATCAAACATTCAGAACTAAAAGGTTAAACAAAACCCTAAACCCTTCCTCTCACCAAAAGGCTTTCGTCCTTCTCCATCACACATTTAGAACCAAAACCAAAAAACTACATACCATCTCCACTTATTTCTGCAACAAAAACCAGACCAAACACACCAAACCTTAAACCTTTCCTGTCACCACAGAAATGATACCACCATTGCTACCATTCAAAGGCCCAAAGATACATTCAAAACGAAAACACAATCTACCCTTATCGTCACCATACACTCAAGCCTCCAAAAGATAACAAAAAATGCAAACATTAAAACCCTAAACCCCTCGTGCAAATCATTTGCCAACAAAAAATTAAACAATAAAGCAACCAAAAAAGCTTCATTTTTTATCACAAATCCATAAAAGACAAGCTTTTAGTTGACAATGTACAAACACTGTATCGCTAAATAAAAAACATTATCAAATACACCTAACCCCCACCAAAACGAACTTTAACACTAACAAACGAGAATGACATACCTCAACAAGATGAAGAACAAGAACCACGATAATTACCACACTAAAAAAGAGAACCGTATAATGTTGAAATGAATGTCAAGCTCTCTTTTTTTTCACATTTGCACTATATATAATAAAAAGTAATAAATACAATTTAAACTGAATTAATATAATGTATTATAATTTTTGTTCAAATAAATAAGTTATTGTAAAATATTTTAAATGATCGAAAACTTATTTCTTTAAAATATTTTTGTTTACTTATTTACAAAGTAATTTTTGATATAAATGCAGAATAGTAATACTAGAGGTACATTTTATTTAAAGCTAGCATTATTGTTTTGGCCCATGATCAACAACCACATGAAAACCAATTAGATGCAAACACCGACGTTACAGTGAATGACAGGCACCACCATAAAGTAAATCTATGTACAACCTCTATTCCGTTGAATGCTATTCAGTCTGGGATCGAGCCCAACTATTATAATTATAGTTATAGCTTTCTTCTAACAGAGATTCATTCGCAAGAACAGATGCCTGTACTGCTTTTATTTGTTAAAATATTCTGCATTAATCAAAATATTGTTTTATATCATAAATGTGTAAATTCCATTCAAATACTATCAAAGTAATTTTTATTACTTGGAAAAAAGACAATTCTAGAAAAGGTCGAAGTATATAACTATGTTTCGCTCCTGATATATAATAATAGCTTCGAATTGTAATATGATCTAATGATTCTAAATTTTATAATTTTATTATATAAATATACTAATTAATAAAAAAAATTAAATGACGCAAGTTTGTCGAAATAAATAATAAAATAAATATATAAAAATCAACCATTTATAAAAAAAGTATAAAAATTAGACAAGTTACATAAAAAAACTAAAAGCTCACAAAAAAGTATAAAGAAACCTTGATTACATAAATATAAATATAAGAGTTAAGGAGCAAAAATGTAATTATGATATTTTGTAATTTAATATTAATCAGTGAAACCAAGTTAAATTTTATTATATAATCCTTCGAACATAACATTAAAAATATCATAACATAATATTAAAATATGTCAACAAAATATTAAAAACAAAACATAATTTTAAATTGTTTAAATATAAGATATAATTAAATAATATTATAATTATATTGTCTAACATTAGTCTTAAATTTAAATTATAAAAAATAATGGTTTACACAAGTAATAAGGAATAAGAAATGCATTTATTAGGAGATCATACGGTGATCCTTAAATTTGGTTAGTGAAGGAGCATTCGTTACCATACAAATATTATGCAAGATATTCCGCCGAGGATAATTAAGAACCCAAAACATTCTTTGAAACTTTCTTTTCTAAGGACCTACTACAAAAATATATTTTAAGCATAACATGAAACAAAATTTTAGTCACAGATTATTAAAACATGATAGTGTTTTTTTTATCACTTTTTATATAAGAATTTCTGTTATATGGAAGAAGTCACAAAAGGCTGATTGCTAATTAATAAAAATAAGGAACTTACAATGTCATTTTTTTTTTCTAAATAATTGAATGTGATATACTGAGGAAAGTTGTTTTCTACAATTTTTCAAAAAAGGCTGGAATTTTGGCAACGAGTTTTAAAATGCACAGTAGAATCATTGAACTAATTATTAATTCAATTCGTTATGAATAATTTACAATCCATTAATTTTTTTATATTTCATATGTAGTAAATAATAAACTTTAAATATATTCTCTTTTATTCTCCTATCCATATTCTATTAAGTTTATGTCTGAAAACCACCCTTGCATCGCAAATTATTTGCATGTATTTTATTTAGTAATTGATAATTCACGTCTTACAAGCATGTGACTACAGAATAGTTGTAAACTACTAGATAAGAGACAGCCGTCGCAGAGGACTAAAAGCTAATAACCCTAAACATAATCACACCACATTCCTAATTTTCTCCCACACTCGTCAATCACAAACAAGTCAAAATTGCTTATTTTAGGGGTTCAATAAGCAATCAGACATTACTGAGGTGAGGGATGATCACGGAGCAGACTCACTTCTCTCTTCAGGAAAACCGGCAAAGCAAAAGCAGCTGAGTGCATCTGCAAAAACCATATATCAACACCAATTACCATTTCAAGTGTGCTTCAACTAAACAACTTCAATAATAAAATATTTAACCAACTCTAGATATCAATTCTTTCACATCGTCCGTAACATCACAGTATTGACAATTTTCTATACCAATATTTACCTCTGAATTGTAGAATCGAAGTTCTCTTTTGTGCTCATTAGCACCTTCCAACTTTTCAATGGGATTGATAGGGTTTACAAAATCAACCGGTGGTCCTTTCGTTGCACAGAGAAGAAAGCCTATCACACCACTGCATGCCAAGGAAAGGTCATGTAACATACAATCACCAAGTTTAGATAAACCAAAATGTATATTGAATTTCTCAAAACTAAGTTGAAGAGCTCACTCTCACAACAGGTGCAAGCAAAACATTTAATAAAAAAAATTATGAAAGAAACATGATAGGAACTTCAATGCAGAACAGAAATATATTAACTTAACAGCACATGTTAAAGTGTACAACCTTGGATATGTTGGAACACTCGCCCATGCGTAACGTACAGAACCTTTGAATGTTTCTCGACAAATAGAGATCATATCTTGAATAAGGTGTGTATGAAGCCACATACTCTCTGCCATGTTACAAAGGACTCCGCCAGGCCTTAATGCCCTTGCTATTGTATCAAAAAAAGGCTTCTCAACAAGTTCCTGAGCAGGACCTAAATTGCAGAAGTGATTCAGTAATACTTCTTAATAATAACCAAAAACTGAGGAAACTATATTCTTAAATTTTTTTTCTGTTTGATTAGTGTCTGGCTCTTGGGATGATGGATAATTCAAGATAAATAATATGCCGAGAAAACTTCTGATAAAACTACTAAGAAACTAAAATTTTTCAAAATAATTTTAACCGTTGAACGTAAGGTAGATGCAGATAATTGATCAATAGTTTATTATACCAGCTAACAAAGCAATCCAAAAACTTGTTGATAAAAATTCCTCATAAATGAAAGCCAAATTCCAAAGCCGTACAGAATAGACTTAGTATGTAATCACCTAATTCAGTATCAAATGCAATTAGAAGAGTTCAGGTCAACATCATCCAGTTAAGCAAAACTACATGGCTCTACGAAATATGGTAGATGAATCATTTTAAATTAAAATGACATACCCACTGGATCGGAGGAATCAACAATTATTGCATCATACCTCCCTTCAGGAGCACTTTTAAGAAATTCAACAGCTGTCAAAAATTGGATTAAAAAAATCCAGTGAATAACCCAACAAATTATAATCAGTAAATATAAAGCCACGTAAAAGACAACAAACACATTTGAAACAAGACCAGCAGACAAATATATACCATCACCAACGTGTAGATGTACACGAGAATCGTCAAACCCAACAGCTAAATCCGGGAAAAACTTCCTGGAAACCTGCATAATAGCCATAATATTTTTCTCTCAATATGGAAGTAGTTATATATTAATGATCAAAATATGGCTTTACTCACGTCAATAACCATCTGATCTATCTCACAGATATCAATATGTTCTACAGAACTGTGGCGGGACACTTCCCTAAGCACTCCACCATCTCCACCACCAACAACTAAAACCTGAATGAACAAAAAAGTCATTACATGGATCATGAAAAATGAGAGAAAGGAAAAGAAAAACATGAAAAATTAGAGTAAATTCAATCAGAATAATTTTTTTAATATACATCAAGAATTTCTTCAGACAAGTGAGAGCAAAAAAAATGAACAAAGATCACAGCAAGGTCATCAAGATTATAATGTTATTGTGAGAAAGTCATGATATGCTCGGAACCAAAATCATCAGAACAAATGACTTTACCGTTTTAGGGGACTGAATTGAACAGAGGGGAAGATGAGTAATCATCTCCTGATAAGCACATTCATCCTTCTCAGTCAATTGAACAATTCCATCAAGTACTAGTACTTTCCCGTATGTTGTTGACTGCAAGAACAAATGGATTAGTGTTGATCCCTTCAACGTAAAATTTGGAGTACATAAGAAGCTGAAGAGGCCAAACCTTAAAAACCAAGACCTCTTGGTAATCTGACTTTCCCCTGTACAAGATCTCTTCAACTTTAATTGAATGGGCTTCTCCTAATTATACACACTAAAGCCATCAGCAGCAAAAATTTCATACGCAATACACAAACAATACTAAACAATCAAAGTGAACATAACTGTTAAATAGGGACATTCGTTACCAGGATTTTCAGTTCAAAAAAAACGAGGATAACAGTGGCAAATGTTCAATACAATACCATCAAACATTTAGGTCAGTCCCTTTAGTCATAAGTAACTTTCAATGTCAGACCAGATTATCTTTTCAATTCAGTCTTTCCTATGAAGATTCAATGGTATCTAAAGTCTACAATCTGTGTAAGCTATCAAAATAAGAATGTGGTTGATTTTCAAAAGCAAGGTTTGAAATTAAGGCTATCAAACATCATAAAGGAGGAAAAACTGTCGCTGCAATGAAGCACATGTGCACCAACTGTGCAGAATTGCAGGTTAGTAAGTAACACCCACCTGGCCACATCGGGTTGTTGAAATAATCTGCTTTTACAGCTTTCCCTGTAAACACAAAAGATAAAGTAGAAGAACCTCAGGTCTTATTCAGAAACCAGGCCTTATTCTTATAAGTGAAACCATATCAGATAATAACCTGAGCAAGTTTGAGAAGCTGAAAACCACCCAGAAACAACAGTGGAATGACACTTTGCCTCTGACTCAGGGGCAGAAGCTTTAGCCTTCAAACAACAAGAAGGAATTTCCTTCTCTATCCCATTCTCATTACTCGCCTTCCCATCCATAGTCTTCGGGCATTCCAAACCTCTTCCTGCGCCGGCCTCCATATATTATTCTTTTCTTCTCCGGCTCCAGTCTCTGTACAAAAAACACACAAGTTGTCAAAAAACAAAAAAAATCTACTCTCTCTAAATTCATATTACATAAAAAGAAATCACAGCACTTACAAAACGAGGCTACATGTAACACAATGCCAAAAAGAACCTCACTTTATAAGAATGACCACCACAACAAATACTGGAAAAATTTTTCTTTCCTATTTTGTTTAGTTATACAAATTAGGCTTGAACTTGTGATAACCGACAAATAAAGGGAAAGCGTGATCAAGAAATAACCCACCAGAAAAAGACATATCAAAATTAAAATTACAATTCTACTTTGAGCATAATTTAAATAAGAGGTATAGATATAGATAATAAGTTAATTAAGTATAAGCAGAAAGAAAACAAAAAAAGCTTGATAGAAGCTTCATAAAAACAGCAATATAATATAATATTTTACAGAATCAAATAACCACCATTCAGACTACTAAACAGACGACACAATCAAATCTCTCTCTGACAAAATAACGTGCCCAAATAATTTATTTAATTAATTTCATATTTAAGCCCGGCAGCCTCTGATTATCCGCCCTTAAACAGGAAACAAATCATGTCTCGAAAATCTGCTTCTCCTCTCATTTCCAGGTTTGTTCAAAAAATGAAACAATCAAATAAAATAAAATAAAGTAATTAATAAATAAATAAACACGCGAACAAAGAACAACCGATCCGCAAAAAAGCTCCACACGCGTGCTTAACAACAGAGCGGCAAATAAAAAAGAAAATGCAGCGTAGAAAAGAAAAGGAGGTGAAACGCTAGGGTTGAGAATTGGAAAAATAGGAAATAGAAAGAAAGAAAAGGCGAGAAGATAAAGTGGAATGAAAGGGAAGGTAAGAAGTTAGGGTAAAAAAAGGTGATTATGAGAGTGAAATGAGGGTGTTGCCTGATGAGTGATGCGAATGGAAGAGAGTGAAGCAGAACCTAAGCGACGAAGGAAGATGGGTAGCAACTAACACTGTAACACCCTATCCACCTTTTCTCTCTCTCTTAATCTCCTTTTTGCAGAGCTTGTTTGGGAAGAAAATGGAGGTTCTGGTGCCTTTATTTATAGGACATTTTTAGAGGTGCACGCTTTCGATTCTGGCTTCCACGTTTACCTTTCTTTTTCTTCTTTTTCTTTTTCTTTTTTCTTTCTCGGAAAAAGCTGTTTTCGCCTTTTTCTGCTTAACCCTCAGTCACAAATATTAAATGGGTTGGACCATGTCCCTCAAACATCATTACATTATTTTTGTTCTGTCATGTGTTTGGTACAATATTTCTCACATGCCAAACTCATTTTCACCCATTTATTACATTTCTAGATTTTAAATCAGTGTTTTATTTTTTTTTCTTTCACCTTTTTCTTTCTTTTTGCAGTACTATGTTTTTGCAAAAGGAGTTGAAAAACTAGCTTTAACTGTTGGAAAATGTAAGGTGGATTTATTGAATCATAAGTACTAGATAAAATTATATACTACTTTGGTTTTAATTATTTTTAAACCTTATGTTTCATTTGTTAGATAAATTGTTTTAATTTTAATAGTTATTTTTCGTATCTTCTATTATTTATTAACTTTATACCGTAATACTGTATATTAGAAAATTTAGTCAAACTTAAAACAAAAGTAAACGTAGCATGTAACCTAGTATAAAGTCCATTGTCAAAATTGGATCGGAGGAGTTGATTCAGTTGAACGTTTGATCTATTAGAATAATCGACCGACCTCAAAATTAAATTAATTTAAAAGTCAATGAAATAGTAAAAAGAAAAATGATTGGTTAAGAATATTTTTTTCCTTAAAATAAAAATGTATAAAGTATTTTTCATTTTCTTTTTAAAGAAACTTGTTTCTTTTAAAGAATATTATTATGAGTTGTTGAAGCTCAAATCTAAATATTATGATGTATTTTATTTTTATGTATATTTGGAATGTCAGTGACTTATAAATTATGTTATTTTTTATATTATTAAATTATGATATTATATTTCTTTAGTGTTATTTTATATATTATTTCATTATTTATATTATTTATTAGTATTGGTTCAATCGCAATTCAATTACGGGTTCGATTAGTGAGTCTTCAATTCATATCTTTATCGATTAGTTAGGTTACAAAACATACCTATAAACCATATTTTTATCAAGTTAATTAATATAGTAATTGAAAATCTTCAAATATAATATAATAAATAATTTAATTAATGGATATAATATAATTTCCCATTAATATACGTAATATACTCAATATATATCACAAATAAAAAATATAAATATATATAAATAAATTAAACATGTAATAATCAATTTCAAAATAACTAATACTATAAGTTCTACATATTTAAAGTACAAAATATGTGATATTGCAACAAAATTGGCATAAATATCTTATAATGATAGAGTCCTTTACTTGTAATATTAGATACCCCACAATAGTACACCATTTATTACAAGTATAAATATACAAAGCTAGAACGATGTGACAGTGAAATTTTAAATATTACATCACGTTTATCACATTTCTCAATCTCATTTAAAATATAATTTATATCATACATTAAAATTAAATCTATTAGATATTCAAAATGAGAAGATTTTGAACATATTTTTAATCAATATCTTAGTGAGAAGTTAAAAAGTTAGCAAAATGTCATAAATTGTTGCTCATATTTGAAAAAAAAAAGATAAAAAAAGGATTTAGAAAAAAAAAATGTATAGAGAAACAAGAAAAAGAAAAAAAAAACTCAGACAAAAAGAGGAAAGCTATTTTTAAGAGAAGGTGAGGTAAATAAAGAAAAAAAAAACAACCACTTTTCTAAATAATTTAGTGATTGTTGAAGAAAAATCTCTGAAGATTCAAAATTTCATTTCTTCTATTATTTCAAACTTTAAATCTATTTCTTTTGAATTTATGAATTATTGAATCATATTATTTTGTTGTGAAGTGAAGAAATGTATATTAAAGAACAATAACATAACGAAATTGAAGAAAAAAGGAAGAAAGTAAAAGAATTAAACATAGATGGAGATGTTTTTTTATATGTTATTCTTTGTATATGATAATATGAATTTATATGAATGTTTTACTATGTGTGCTAAGTTAAATGTGCAAGTTGCATATTATGAGTTTCACAAAGTTACAAATTCTTTGTTTAGATTGTTTTTTCATAATATTTCTAATGGAAAACTTCTATTTGAAAAAATTTATAAATTTAAAAAACTTTTGAAAAAGATTTCATAATTTGAAAATACATTAATATGTATTTGATGTAAAAGGAAAAGTAAACAAATATGTAAATATTGATAATAATTTTCTTTCTTCAGAAATCATACTTTTATTTCTTTTTGTAGGTTTTATCGTTTTACAATTTGAGACCAAATTCTCTTGATAAGAGATGAAGGATGTGTACATAAAAAGAATATTAAAGAAAAGAAATGGTGAAGACTTTTGAATAAAGGATGACAAGAAGAAAGTTAAAAGAGTTTATAAATAAAAATAAAAAGCGTAAAATGATTTGTAAATTTTAAAAAACATGTTGAAAATAATTTCAAATTCTCTATAAGATTCTAAAAGCTTCAAGAAAATTATAAAGGTTTCTAAAATATTATAATAAAAAATAATGAAGTGAAAATATATATGAATTCTCGCTATCACCTTATTAATAAAAAAAACACCAATAAGGAAGTTATGCAAGTTCATGAATTAACCACCTCATAAAGAGGTTTTAACTTCTTCCTCACATCATCATCATCAAATTTTGTGTATACAAGGTTTTAGTACTGGTTTGCTTTGCTTCTTTAAACTCTTTTTTGGATGTTTTTTGAACCATTTTTCCACACATAAACAAAGGGTCACCTTTTGTGTATTAGATATAGGACATCCCAATTTCTTAGTCTTTAAATTAAGTACGGATTAATTTTTGTAGTGTAATAATCAATATTTATAGTGTAGGGATTAAGTTATTGATTATAAAGTTAAGCAAATGACTTTTCCTTACAAAGTAAAAAATGATGACTTTGATCTACTAATTGAAATAATAAACATAAATGGGTTGAGAGTCTTCACCTTGACTCATGCACTTATATCAAACCTTAATTAGTGAAAACAACTTAGAAATGTCAAAATCACAATGGAATCCATGTAAAAACTTAGAAGTTGACTTTTGGTCAAATGTTTGACTTAGACTATAATTAAGCAGATTAAGACATATGGTTAGGTGGTGTAACTTAGGATTCCTGGAGGTTTTGGAACATTACCAATTCTTTCTTTCATTTTGGGATTTCTTTCATTTTGGGATTGTTGTTGCTTGAAAAACAAGTAACTGTCAAATAAGGAGACTAATTGAAAAAACAAATATTGATTGCTTTCTTAATAGTCATATGAAATACCAATTGGTTATTAAGATTAAATTGAGCAAATACTAAGATTAAATGTGAATTGTCCAATAAGTGTGTTTGTTGTTGGTTTAGATGTTCTAAACTATACTTTGATCTGTAAAACAAACCATGGTTATGATTGCAACAATATGTCAAATTTGATGTGTTAGTACTTTCACAAGACTAATGATTTGATGAAGTCGTGCAAGACAAGCCCAATAAGATAAAGCAAGCAAGCAATTGGATGTGGTTTAGGTCTTGATCTGATGTGAGTGGATTTAGGCTTGATTAACAAAGAACCTATGCGTAGTCGAGGAGAAGTCCAACAATACAATGGTCTAAAAGTGTTTAAAAATCTAAACTAAAAGAGTTAACTAAGTTTTGGTTCAAACTAGTTTTTAAATACTGTACTGGGCAAAAATAAAGTGATTCCCGTATTCATGAAATCGAGTTATTCGATGCCTGACAGAACTGAATTAACTATTTTTTAAAATAGAATTGACACTTTTTCTTCTATAAAAACAACAAGGTTTCTAACTTGCGCCATACACTGAAAAACGAAAATTGAGAATCAATACAATAGAATATTGTGAAAAACATTTTTGGCCAACTGAGAGTTTATTGGGAAAAATCAATTGAGGCTTTTTGTTAAAGAGTAACGTTTGACCAACACTGTGCTATTGGAGTTCTTCAACACTGTACAAAGGCCTCTTCTGCGTGCCAAATCAGGGAGTCTTTTCTTTACCATTCTTGATCCCTTTCTGTATCAAGATTTGTGTAAATTGATTGTAAATTTGTGAAACATTTGAAATAGTGTATTGTTGTAGGCTATAAGTCTTAGCCTGTGTGTGATTGCTGATTTGAGTGGAAACTAAAGGGAGTAGGTGCTCAATTCAGTGGGTGTTTGATTCTTAAGTGGAGTAAGAATTGTGTAATTTTTTGTGTTTGAACAACTGATTAAAGTTAGTGAAAATTTCTTTGCTTGAGGGGCAAAGGAGACTGGACGTAGCCCTTGAGAAAGAGTAAACCAGTATAATTGACTATGTTCTACTGTTCTTGACCCTTCTCTTTCAATTCTGTATTGTTCTTGCACTGCACATTGAGTTTAATTGAAAGTTGAATTAATTCGTGGTAATCTTGATAAAACTAGTTTACGTTCTTTGCTGAAAATTGAATTTGTTCCTTATATCTTGAACTTGTTGTTGGTTCTGACAAATCTGCTGTAGTTGCCAAATAAGTTTTGCTTACCAGATTGGTTCTTTTCAAATTTCGTATTACATATAAAGTTCTGGATCTATGATTTTCCAAAGAATTGAAACTCTGGTTGAATTGGTGTAGTACTGTAGAATTTGTGTTCTTGTTCTGAGTTCTTAGTATAACTGGACAATTGAATCTGCATTCTGAACAATTCTCATGTCTGTATTAACTATTGGTTTTAGGATACTTTATCAGATATGTTAATATTGACTGAAATTAACATAGAGCTTTGTTAAGTATTTCAAACTGGTATTTTGTAATTTTGTTCTTCCTTGCTTTTAATCAAATGTGTAACTTTGTGTGATTCATTTAGTGTGGTATTGCTCTAGGAACTGTATGAATTTGATCTGCTTAAGGTGCTGCTGTGAATCTGTTGTGTGATTGTGAATCTGATGTGTGTGCTGTTTGAAATTTTCTCTCTGTAAAACAAATTGATTCATTTGTGACTTGAATCAATTTATTTCTTCACTGCACCTTATATCTTTAGCATCGAGATTCATTAAAGTTTTTCAAATTGTGAAAACTATTTTCAGAGGTCTAAATTGAAGAAAAATCTTTTTAAGTTCAATTCACCCCTCCTCTTGAACTCAGCCTAAAACGTTTTCATGATGTTTAGAACATGTTAGAATGAATAGGAGTTACTCAAAGGGATTGAGAATTAGTTTTTATTATATGCATATTGCTTTAGGGCTAGTTAGTCACTTGACGATGCTCAAGTGGTAGCATTCATGACAATTATATAATATTATAGCTCAATTATGCATTTAGTTGCTCAAGCAATATAGTTCCTCGGTCAAATTATGATTTAAGAGTTAAGCGATAAAGAAACTACATTAATTATCTCTTTTGAACCTCTTGTCACTCAAATGATCACTCAAGAAATGTATTATCACTAAAGTAATGACGAGTTTAGGATTTGAGGTGGATTTTAAAAATTAGCAAGTTGATGCATTGAGTCATGTCACTTAAACAATGATATAGTGCTTGAGCAATATAAAGTTTTATTTTTTTCTCCACTATAATCTTGAACTTGCAAATGTTAGTTGGCCATTCAAGTAAGGAAGAGATTATATTATCACTTAATCGTTGAGATGACGCCTAAGTGAGGATGTAGTCACTTTTGTATCAGGTTGAGTATTGTTGAAGGTGTAGATGTTTTTTGTTTGGGTTGGAATATTTGGGCTGATTTTGGAGGATCGAAATGAGGGGGTTGGTCGGGTTTCTCTCCCCCCATTATGAGCAGAAATGGGTTGAAATGTAGATAATTACATATTTGCTCTTTAATTTGTGAATTAAATTATGTCTTTCTTCTTGAAATTGTAATTTAATTTCAAGAAATTGTGAGAAAATCATGACATTAATGTATAATATTGTGAGTGGTAAATTGAACTATTGGCAGTAATTTATTGGTTTGAATAATATTTTTTAATTGTGTGTGTAAATAATAAATAAAATTTGATAACAAAGAGAAATTAATGTTGGGTAAAATGAGGAGTCTTGTGAATATAAAGTAAGGGGATAATCAATTATGTCATTAGGTATGATCGATTACCACACTACTTTATTTTACTAGTGTGTTCAATTGAGATTCCTAATTAAACCCATATAAGTCTGGCCCTACACATGTTAACGTAAAAGTATGAGTCTTTCATTTTCCATGCCTAAAATTAAATTGTAAATTAGGATAGTGTAGTGAGAGAGGATTGTAGATTGAGCACATTTTAAATATAGTAAGGAAAGAAAGGTCCAAAGTTAACATAATGTTATCATAGGAACATACAAATGTCTTTGCCATTCATGTAGAATAGTTTGGTGGGTAAATGATGGTCTTTGCCTCAAGATTCTTCTTTATGGCATTGCAGAAAAAGTTTTATACACAACACAATGTAATGTTCATTTTTTATTACCGTGATAAGAAGTAAAAAAACTATAGCTTAACAAAAGTCTAGGTCTTTAGTCTTCCAAAGTATTATTATGTTGTAGAAGCACTACAATGCATGTAGTGAGCTCCTTAAAGGTGCCACTGTGGTTAGTTTGAGTTAGACCCGTGTTTTACCAAGGATGGGGAGTTGGTGGCAAACGTTAAGTAACACCTCATAAATCTTTAGTCATATATTGTGAGGATTGAGGTTAAGAAGGAGGCTTTCATGTAACATATGAAATGTTAAACAATTGGTGGATGATAAATAAGGTATTGAGGGACATCAGGCAATCCTTGCATGTTCATGATAAAGTTATAGTAAGTTACTTTAATTTTTGTTGTTTCTGTTTGGGTGGTTTGAATCATGTGTAAATAAATGTTGTTTTAACATTGGGTAGTGAGTGAATAACAATATTAGGAGGTACAAAATTTACAACAAATAACGAAGGTGGTCTTCAAAGCAGTGTTTAAGGTCCACCAAGGATTATCTCCATAACAATCGTTCAAGTGAGTTAGGTTTTATTTTTGTTTCCAATGTTTTATTGATGCATATTTAGGTGACAATTTTTATTATAGTAACAAATTTTCAATATTTGAAGTGTGCATGAAAAATTAATATAGGCATTTGGCATTGTTTTTTTAAGTGTGGGTACTGTGCTGATGAAGAAAAAGTATGTGTATTGGATTCTGCTCTAGGTTATAATCAATTATCCCTTAGCACATAATCGACTATGTGTGGGCACATGACCAATCATGTTGGGAGGCATAGTCAATTATGTTGGAAGGCATAATCGATTATGCCATATAGTATAATCCATCTATATTTCCCTTGTTACATCATCAGGGATATGATTTGTAAAATGTTAGAATTATAATTTCAAACATAATCCATTGTTAGGCACGAGTTTTAATGCATATAATATTGGGACATTAATAAGTTGTGGTTGAAATATAAACTACTTGCACATGAACAATTATAAACTATTGGCAATATTTTATTGATTAATCTCATTGATAATTTTTTTATAAAAAAAGTATATTTTATTCATGATTGTAAACAAACATTATAAAATGGTATCAGGAAATACATATGCTATCCAAGAAAATTAGAACTAGAAAGATCTTAAGTTTAGAAGAGGTTAATAACAAACATTTCTTTTGCAGTCATTTAAGAAGAAGAAGAAAAAGAAAGGGATGAACATGAAATTATGTACACATGGTAAGGACCCCATATAGAGGTATATAGAAGTAGGATATGTAAGCATTTATATACTATTGTACATGGGTTAAATTTGTTATGTGTAATCTGTACAAATTCTACAAATGCTAGGTTGTTATTTCCTTAAAAGGGTTGATGATGGTGTGAGTTGATGTTGTATCTTGTCCATACGAAGCGATGTCGAGATATTTATTTGCATGGGTTTTGAGAGATTCATACATTTATATCAACGATTATGAAGAATTTGTATGATCAAATATGTGTATAGATTGATAGTTGAGCAAGTGGCTAAATTTTTTCATATTTTAGGTCATAACGTTAAGAATCAAACATTGTCTTCTTTTTTTTTCATCGATCGGGTGATATGGTTAGTCGTCATTCCGTAACATTTTGAATGCTATCATTGAATTGGAACATGAATTCTTGGGGTAACCATCAGAAACGAAGGTGGAATCGAATATAGTAAACAATCATATATTTTACCCTTTCTTCAAGGATTTGTTTGGGAGCCACTGATAGAATTATAGAACACATGTTATGGTTAAGGTTTCACAATTGAGATGCTCCATTGTTTTTTTTCATGATTTAATTAATTTCTTTATGGTAATAGTTAAATGAATATTAACTTTTTTTTATGCATGTTTGACTTTTGCTATTACATTAATTGAGTTCCAATCTTACAATTTTATTTTTAAATAAAATTTAATAATTGTAACATTTGTTATGCTTTTAAAATAATTATATTCATATCAATAATTAAAATTCAACTTCATTTCCAATTATATACATACTGGTAATTCCATAATTGTAATAAATATTTGTAAATATTTTTTTTTTCAATTCTTATTATCATTTATTTATTAACTATTCAAATAAAATTTATACATATTCTTAATAAAAACAATCAAAATGCAGTTAAGCTATTTTTAATATGATACATTTTTTTATTAGTTACATCAATCATATTTACTAAAAAAAATTATTTTATTTTTCATTCAAATATATTCACCTTTTTTTAATCCAAACAACTTCATTTATCAATCTCTTCTATTTTTCATTTTTTTTCATTTTCAGCTCTATTCTAATACAAAGTCTTAAGTTAGAGAAATTATTACTCAAACGACCTACTCACAACTCAAGTGATATTTCCCTATTTATTCTCAAAATAAATATTTGAAACTAATTTTACATTATTAAATTATTTAAATTCAATATTTATAGTTCCATTATTCCATTATTTATATTTATGATGTAAATTATAATTATTGAGGTGTAATCACCAAGATGGAAAAATAATGTATAAAATTTATGATGTATTGGATGTAATATGTTACTTAAGTACTATTAAGTTGACATCAAGTTGAGAGTGAAGAGTCATCATTACTCTAGAAGACATGAAAAAATTATAATATGAGGTTGTTAGATGTAACTATATTTAGGCTTATCAGGTATTATTATTAAGTGAATAACTCTTTATAAGCTTTGGAATTATACTTGTATGAATGTTTATTATTATATGTGTAATTAAATAGTTAACTTATACTTACACTTTTGTATGTGTTTTGTGATTAAGTTATGATCTCATTTCATAAGCAAGTGATTCTACACGTGAATCTGGGAAGGAGTGTGTAGAGTTGTACTTATACATTTTTTTATATTTCGTTATTTTAATTTTAGTAGTATATATGTAAGCTATTTGATATCCTCAATATATCGTGAAATAAATTATTATATTTTTTTATAAACTTATAACTACTTGTTTTTTGAGTGTTACATGTGCAATCACAGGAAACTAATAACATATGTAAGGAAATAAAAAAAATTAACTAAACAAATAGGAAACTCAAAATTATATCTAATCCAACTGTTCTTTTCCTCATTATCTTTCATTATACACCAATTATTATTAGTAAAGTTGAGAAGCTAAAGAGAAGATGAAGTGATTTAAAATTAGAGAAACAAAATTATTTGATAAATAAAAAATAAATTTGTTTTAAAATTATCTATATTTAAAAAGTACTTTTACTCTTCATTTAATTTATCTTATGTCTCTTGAATTTGATAAATTCTTCTTACTTGCCCGAAGATGCAAATGATCAATTCCAGAATTATTTCCTGTAACAAATAAAAAAAAATGGAATCTGATGCCATTTTGTGGATAACCATGGCAAAGTTGAAGATGCTAAATTTCCTAATACATTAATTAATCATCAATGGGAGAAAAAGAAAGGAGGAAGGAGCATCTCTTGCTCTCATTCATTAATAATATACATGCATCATTATTATTTTATTTTTTTGTCATTAAAGTAAATGCATGATTCTTATGCTGTCTGCAGCTATTTTTTTTAACACTTCGAATAAACGTTTTTCTATTAATTATATAAGCATGTGATACCATCCGAATGAAAGAAAGATAAACCATTATCACATAGGAGAACCAACGTTATTTGATTTTTATGATTGAACAAATTTTACTTCTTATTCCTATATTTAAAATTATTAATTTTATTGCATAGGTACCATTCCAGAAGGAATAACAAAGAAAAATGTTTTTGGTGGATGTTTAAAGTGTTTTGTAGTCTTAGAATTGCTAATATGTATGAGTTTCTATTTTTTAATTTTTGTGTATTGTTGTAACACATTTTGTCTACCATTATTATGTTCAAAGAATCATTTCAACATTTCTAATTAATAATATATTTTAAAATATTTTAAATATATA
>Ga0123340_1001593_pt1 | contig 19092 bp, 9 predicted proteins | sample SirMexnodulemix_FD_89961 | JGI IMG/M metagenome (GOLD analysis project Ga0123340, IMG submission 89961) | Root nodule microbial communities of legume samples collected from Mexico - Siratro Mexico nodule mix | ecosystem: Host-associated > Plants > Roots > Nodule | place: Mexico: Nepantla... | reverse complement strand
TTAATAAAATATTAATAATATTAATAATCATAAAATAATTACGATTTTATTTAAATAAAAATTATCTACAGATTTTTATTTTATCTAATTACTTAAAAATTTGTTGATAAATTTTATAAATAATTATCTACCACAAAATTTATAAATAACAAATCTGTAAGTAAAATATTGATATGTAATAATTATTAGATAAATAATTTTTTTTAATGGAATATATTTTTCTATGTTTTTCTACAGCAAATTCAAAAAAAAATTGACCAATGTATAAAGGAGAATAAACTCATGAACCAATACTAATGAAAGATAAATTAGAGAATATTAAATACTGTTCATACACTGGAAGTGTTCGATATATCCCTTTAATTATAATATTACACATGAATTAATTAAATTTTATATTGTCATAATTATGTCCGTTTATTTTGGATAAGGTATATACATATTATATGAAGTTTGATATTAAAAAGATGACACGATATTAGACTGATGGATAATTGAAATTGTACGGAGTTACTTACCCACGTCGCGTCCGATTGAAATACTGACGCATTAGCCTGCACAAATACCTCACTTCAAAAAGAAAAAAAAAACAAACAAATAATGACGTTAAACAATAAAATAAAATACTTAATTAAGACACATATATGAAATATCTTTTCAAAAAGTTTGCTTTTAATTAAATTAAAAATCAGAAATGATGGATGTAGTAACTGATACCATCAATGTTTGCTGATTTCTTACCACAAATTATTAATAATTTTTGTAAAATAATTAAAAGCTGTTTAAATCCTGTTTAAATTGAAAGTATAAAAATAATGATACACTGTCATTTTCTAAATACTAGACATGAATTTGTGCTTGACTTTTTCTGTGGTGTTGTTTGTCGTCACTCCTGCTTGTATGACAAACGTCACATCTCTGCATCCAAAGCACGTATCTGAAACAGTTTCTTAATTAATTGTGTGTGAATTAAGTTACTCCAATTCTGAATTCTGAATTGATGAGAGGCTCATGCCTAACTAAGCCTATTTGGCTATTAAATGTAGATCTTTCAAATTTGAATTTACTGTGTGAACACGTGCAAGGTGAAGGAAAGTGCAGGAATAGGGGTAGCTTATTGGTGAGAATTATCAGAATTAAAATAATAATAAAGCTTAAAAGTAAGAAGAAGAAGAAGGAGAAGAACCAAGTTCATCTATCCAATCATGTAATTGAGGAACTAGAAGGTCACATCATATTGGCACAGTGTAATGTTTTAGGTAGGGACAGAAAGTTGCCCATCAACTCACTGTTCAGGGTTTAACCTAAGTTCAGCTCTATCTTAATCACCACAAAACAAGTTAACTCCCATCTTAAGTAACCCTACATGATTATCTAAGATAACTGCATTGCACCACATTTCTGTGATTATAATATATATTATCTTGTTAATTAATCCTCAACCAAAAGGAAAAAGAAACAATTATCCTTTGACAAGGATGTATCAATATGCTGATATTGGACAAGATGGAGGAATGAAAGTCCACTATTGTTATAGAGAAAAATGTGCTCCCAAATGATAGCTTTTAAAGTTTGGTTCAAAGGGAATGTTAATAGTTTTATTGACTTAGGTGGAAGTGCAAATGTTTCTAAATCAAGGGATAGAGACAAGGAGTATAAGAATTGGACTTTTATTCATATACCCAATCTTATACTTTCAATCAGGATTTGCATATAAATAAAAACTATTAGAATTTGATAATAATATTTTAAACATAGACTAAATCTCGCATGTATATTTTGCACATAAGGTTTCTTTTTGACACACATAAGCACTACGTACCCTTTTGTTCTAAAAAAAAGTATCATGCAAATAATCATAAAAATGAGAAAATAACCTAATTATTTTTAACCTACATAGACGCTTACTCTTTTATGCTAAACAAAGTTACAAGTAAATACAAGACTAACGAAATAGCCTACTTATATTTCATTGAAATCTTTTTCTAACATAAGAAACTAAATTCTTAAGTTTAAAAGATAGCATGTTAGAAACTATAAGGCTAATAAAATGATCTGATACCCATTTAATCATGATAAAATTAATTATTAGTTCTTATCATAAATTTTGTGGGACCATCTCTATTTATTTTTTCCTGTCACACAGGCTCTCTCCTCTTCATCGCGTTTGTTCTTTTGTAACAGTCACGGGAGGTCTCACTCATTGAAAATAATATTTTAATGTTAACAGTGTTTTCTTGAATTGTGATCTAATGCAACCTTGAAAGAAACTATCCAAATTATCGATAATATTATAAATTATACACAATTAAAATTTTGGAAAAAAATATGTAACCACAATAGTAAGAAATTAATATTTTGCACCAAAATTTATGCTTAGAATCAAGACTTGTGAATTAAAAAAGAAACCACGTCTCAATTTTCAATACTAAGGATCTCAATTTTCAGTACTAATGCTCTCTCTAACTGGAACACGAGGATCAAAATGCCCAAGTTGAAAAAGTGAAAGTCAGAATCTCGTTTTCATAAATGTTTCTAAATATATACACGGGGAAAATATTTCGATTGTAGACTCTGTCATGTAAAAAGTGAGATTCCATTTTAATGTGTTTCATTCGTTTATGAAAAATTAAATTAATATCTATGTATAAACTTCGAATGCATCACACCTAATATGGAATAGAAGCCTTTCAACCATCTATATTCCACTTTAGCTGAAGAACAAAATATTGTTTGTTGTTTTTTGATCTTCTAAAAGATTGGCTAATGATCCAAAAATGGAATAACTGCTCAAATATGATTGTATTAAAGGAAAACATGTCTAATCAAAGTCACGATATCATATAAATTGATATCACAATCAACATGCAGTAGAATACATTATCCTCCTATATGTACATAATAAAATACAGACCAAGTAATCGTCAATAAATTAGCCTTTCTAACATGTTTGTGTACTAAATTAACAATGAATGGTGTGTGATTTTATTCAATAGTAATCACAGTGAACTTAGTTCCCAACCTTGTAACTTCAAAAAAAATATGTCTAGAACACACTTATAATTTTCGTACAACTTCAATTGAAAAAAAAAAGTATTCTTTTTTTCAGTTTCCCAAATCTTTCTTATGAAGTACATCAATAATGTTAGTCAAGCAGGTTTAAGCATAATTACTAATCCAATTTTCTATGAATGAACAAAAAATGGATTTTTACTTTGTACATGACACCATTCATAACAGAGATATTTATTCAAGTGTATTAGAATATTTCCCAATTAAAACTAATATTTCATTGTTAAAACTGAGTTTTTGTGGATTGTTGCGTAAAAGCACATCTTACACAGTGACATCTGAAATTTCTCTACTGGTAGAACTTGCGAGGAAGAGATTCTTATTGAAAACTTCAATAAAAACTCGGAAACATGACCTTAAAAAACTAAATTAAGTATTTTTGACTTAACATCTATTTGGATCAATATGTCTACCATAAGCAGCACACACCCAACATCCTCTTTGCATATATTTTTCTTTGGGATATTACATAAACATTTTTTTAATTATTGAGACAATATATTATTTTATCAAAATATATAGTTGGAGTATTTTATCAAAAAAATAGTATCCTATGATTCATTTATTTATTTTAAGTTTATACTTGTGTATCAATAACCGATAATTTGTTTCAACATATGAAGAAGAAAATAATAAAAACAAGAAAATAAAAATAATTCAAATTCTTTCAAATTTCTCATAAGGTAACATCCAGCTTTAACTCAATAAAATAAATACATTTTCAGACAAATTGCTTTGCCCAACGACTTCAAACAAAAATTATGTCTTGGAGTGCTAGTAAAGAAATGCATTTAGGTCATGTCAATGCTAATTAACTGTAAGCTACAGTTCTGTCTCTTTCATCCATATCAAAAATACCACAAAGTGGATTTATATTTCATAAAATGGTGACTTAAAACAATTTTTTCTTTTGAGTGCTTTCTCTCTAACAATACTTCGAGTTTACCCATGGGTGATTCATATACAAATCCAATGAGTCAATGTCAATGTTCTTCGTAAGAACGAAAATAGAGTCAACATACATGAATAATAGTAAGAAGAAAATCTCATTAATTGATTGAGATACTCATAACTCACTAGTTCAACACTAGAAGACATTATTAGCAATTAGAAAGGTAAATAATTACATTGTGGCGTGTTGAAGTGGTGTAGACTGAAGGATGCGAAAGCAATTACCTACAGTGTAGAACTATTGTGTTTAGCTGGGAAAATTGACAAAACCCCTCATACTTTGCATCAGGCACCCCAGTTTTTAAGGGCAATTAAGGGGTCCAGAACCAGCCCATGACTTGCTGGTTAGCAGCACCAAGAGCAGTCCCTCGAGGGTCCCACCCCCACCAAAACAAGATTACTGACTTCATCACTAACCAAAAACCAAAACAAACCACAGTGTGGGCCCACACACAAATAACTTAATAGGTTCAAGTGATGGCAAACAAACACCCCATAGCGTAAAAGGGTGGAAGACAAGACACACAATAGTCCTACTTCACCTCTCTTTTTCTCTCGTCACTTTTTTATTACGTATTATTTTTTAGTGTTAGACAGATCTACTTCCTTTAAAAGGAAAGTACTCCCAAATATTTCCCACCCAACAAAATCTTTTTGGTTTATACAACATTCTAGACGCTAATTAAATCACACAAGATTATCTTAAGAAAGTAGCATAGAATAAGGTTTCTTTTGAATTAATAAAATATATAGAATTTTCCCATGAACTATTAATCTATACCCTTATCCAAAGTACATACTTAGATTATCAAAAGCTTACAGTTTTAACTTTTAATGAACCCTCAAATAGAATATGATTTTTTTTGCCTGTTACCTATCAGATGATTATTTTGTGAATAAAGCAGCACACACAGCTGCACATGGCCATAGGAATGGAACAGAACCAGGATTTCACCACCTCCCATGATTTAATAAACCCCGTAAGCAGCAACACTTTCTGCCTCTTTCTCTCAAACATGAGATACAGAGAAAAAAAACCATTATTACCATTTTTCCATGTCTTACGGGGGAGAAAATGAGAAATCACAGAAATTTAATTAGCTTCCATCTTCTTCTAAAAACTCAGAACAAAACTGCACACTGCATGTCAAGCCCACTGTTCAGTGCTAGCACCACTCAAACAGACAGAGCCCGAAGATCACGCCAAAGATAAACATATACATACATAACAACTATGTATCACTAACTAATTCAGAATAAAGCCATTAAAAGCTTAGAAAGCAAAATAAATTCCCTTCTGGATATATCATTCTCTCCCATTAAGGTGCTTGATTATCATCATCTCATCAACAATATAAGAAAAAAAAGGAAATTAAACCACTAATTAATTAACTGGTAGTAACATCATCATCAACAACAGCATCATGATCATTAACCTATCTATCACATTATTCTTCACCCCCTCATAGATCAAGAAGTAGAAGAAGACCCGTTAGCACCAACGTTCACCCCACCAAAGTGATTGCTACTCGGATCCTCACCACGATCTTCAGCACCACCACCGATGCTGCTATTAGGATCTTCAAACCCCTTGGAACCCCCATTTGCATCATTATCATTAATATTATTAGTAATATTATCATTGGTAGTAATATTAACATTATTATTATCTTTCTTGGCCAAAGTGTTTTTGTTGTTGTGCATCCAAACCTTGAGAACGCTTCTGTCCACGCCAATCTCGTTGCAAAACTCGTGAATCAAATCTTCGTCTCTCTTCTGCATCTTCCATCCCACTTTCTCAGCGAACTTGTGCATCTTCTCCTTCTGCTCCTAGCTGAACTTGGTTCTGAACCGCTTTCTGGTGAGTGCGGTGGAGGGTGCGGCGGTGCTCTCCGGCGGCGCGGCAAGTCCGGCAGAAAGGGCGAGGAGCATGTGCGGCGCGGAGGGGTAGTAAGACGAGGAGATCGGCGGCGGGGATGCAGAATTCGGGCTTCGATTCGCCGCCGCCGCCGCCTGGAACGGAGGCGGAGGGTGGTGGCGATGGTGCGGCTGGTACTCGATCACATGCGTGGTGGATGCGATGGGCGGCTCATCCGGCTCGCGGCGGTGGAAGTTGCGGTGGCAGCCGCAGGCTGCGCATTTAATGGAGCTGGGGTCGGCAGCAGTGGCTGTGGGGGACGGCATGAACTCGCCGCAGCCGTCTAAGGCGTGGCCACCCAAGTTGGCGGCGTGGTTTTTGAGGCATTCTTTGTAGGTGACGGCGGCGGACATGGGGTGGTGGTGGTGGTGGTGGTGATGGTGGCGCTTGAGGACCCCGTTGGAAAAAGACAAGGCTTTTGTGGCGGTGGGGGTGTTGATCCTGATGGGTGTTTCGGTGTCATGTTCTGGGGATTTTGTTGTTGCACTGGGAGTGGTGTTGTTTATCGTTGTTGTTGGGGTTATGTCCATGGCTCTAACATCTAGGGTGAGTCAAAGTAACAATATTTAAAACAAAAAACAAAAAAAAAACGTTTGCTTTTAAGGGTTAGGTTTTTTGTGGAGATTAGAAAGGAGTATGAGACATGAGAGTTGAAGTATGGTGGTGGAGGTGGTGGTGGGTGGCACTGTTTTATACGGGGAAATAAAACAGGAAGAAAATGGAAAGAGAGAAAAAAGAAGGGGTGGGAAGAGGGAGGAGAAGGAAGGAGCAGTGTTGATGATGGTGTTGTTTTGTTGAGTTGAGTTGGGTTGAGAGAGTGATGATAATAAAAATCTGGGTTTGGGTTTGGGTTATGTGGTGGAGCTTCTTAACCAGTAGTGTTTTTAACCCTGGTTCTAATCCATGGTTAAGTTATTGACCCCACTTGAGGTTAGATGTGAGTAATAAATATGCGCGCTTGGAGTGATGACCCTACAGTTTATTACCACTATTATTAGTTATTAGGAGAGTAGTGTAGAATAGTTATAGTAATGAAGTAGATTTAATTTGGGAATTTGATTTGATTTTGAGTGGTTAGTGTGTGTGGTGCAGTGAAAATGGTTTCTTTCTTAGCATGAAAATGGTATGGCCTGCAATTCTGAGCCCATTCACTGTAACCCATCTTAATTTGTCAAGTTGGCAGGGAAGGACGGGACGGGACAGGCTTTCACAGTAAAATCATTGAGGTTTTTCATTTTAGGGATGCCACCCATTCCCTTTTCTTTTTTTCCTCTTCACTTTTTCTCTTTTCCTATAACCCTCTGGTTAATCCACCCTCACCTCCTGCCCAAATTAATACACTCTCAACAAATCAACACCATTATCTTTTCAAATCAGAAAAACAAAACTATTTAGGTAATTTTTTAAAAAATATTAAATATTTATTATCTCAGTCTTTAAGGTTATATATGTCAATATGGTTTAAGGATTAATTTCAAGATTCTTTTAAATAACTTTTTATTTGAGTTGATACTGAACTATGAATGAAATTCAAAAACCATACCTACAACAGTATAATATTACACTCCTCAATTTGTTTTGAAGGGACTCAGAAGTATCTTTGTCGGCATTACGGATAATACAACGGTATCATGGTAGGGGAAACGGCGTCGCATTACGTAACTGCTCGATTGGCCCCGACAAGAGAAACATGTCCTGAAACCGTACCGGGGAACTAGGTTGTATAGATGTACATTTTTTATTAGAACCAAAACCCCCTCACACTTCCACCTTATTACAGTTTAACCACTTAAAGACCAACCAAATCAGACGACACGTGTCAATAGATCACGTGGCTAACACGTGTGCTAAGCCCTTTGGTTTCTTCACAGTTCTTTACTATTTTTACTACTAAAAAATTGTTTCTTTCAATACCCTCCAATCTCCCTTATTAAATTTACATAACTTCAGCACAAACTCAGATAGATTTAACATTGGGTATTAAATATAGGCTAGGCTCCTTATTCCTCCTAGTAGAGTTTATTTAGATTTACCACAATAATAACTTGAGTTTTGTTATAGTTTTTATTTTATTTTATTATGTATTTTTTTACTACTTGTATGTTTTGAATGTGAATTAGATAAATGAATTTAATTATTAAAACGAGGGAAAAAGGAATGATAAGAGTGCTTTACGGAACATAGTATCAAAGAAAGGAGGAGGTTAGGGGCACTGAATAAAGAGAGAATATTTTTATGTTACTGTGACGTAAGCCGACTAAAGACAGAAGAGCTAAAGTTTAATCATGGAATGGCGTGTAGACAATCGCTGAAACGATGCATAGAAACTCACAAGTAAAAGTACTAATATTAAATTTATGACTATGAAAATAGGATGTTAGGTGAAAGTAGAAGAAAATAATGTATGTTAGAACATTTACTAATACATCATTTTAGTTTCTAAAAATATAATTTACTGATTATATTATTTTATAAGTACAAATTAAATACATATAACAACAATAACACCATAACTTGTCTAGCTAATTGAGCTAACTTTAGTTAGCATTTATAATAATTATATTAATTCATATTAAAAATCTAAGTTAAACAAATATAACAAGTAAACTAATGAAGAACCTCTAATGTTTTTTATCGTCCTTCTTTAGCACACATGTAAAACAAGCATGGCACATCTAAAATCAAAAAATCTTATGCCAGATATGAGGAAATGCTTCTCAATCTTGAACTACCTGGGAACCACAATTGATACGAAGACCAGACTTGAAGGGGAAGGATACATGTCCAACTTTCCAACATAGGACCTTAACATAGACTACAGCCCAAAGATATTATATTAACTTCATACATATACTTCTAGTTCTAAACAATTCACTTTTTCTTTTACAGGATACATTAAAATAATAATAAAATATAAATAAAGAGTCTGTATATATTTTACTTTCTGCACAATAAATAAAAAGAATAATCTTAACATAAATATTTTAATTTTGTTGAAACTACATTAATGGTTGATATAATTTAATGCATGTTTATTCTTTAGTAATGGTTAAATGTATTTATTAAAATAAAAGTTAATGTTAGTTTATAATTAACTTTCAAGGGATTTTTTTTATTTATTTTGATTGATAAATTTAAAATTCTTAGTGATTCTCTTTAAAGAATTATATATTGATAATAATTTTTTCATAATAAACATATGTTATAATTATTAAAGATAAAAAAACATGTTTAATTACTTCAACTATTAATAAAATTCAAACAAAATTAACCAAAATTAATATATTATTTTATTTTTAATAAAAACAAAAACGTGTTGTGGAAATCTTTTTAAAATTGCAGAAATTTCTTTCCTTTTTCTAAATCGATTATAATAGCTTCAAATTGATTTTAGATGACATGTTATAGATAAGTTTCTTATTATGATTTGTTACAATATTTGTATTGTAATTTGAATTTGATCACACGACTTGGAAAATTATTTAAGAATATAAGTGGTAGGATTTGAGATGAAGTATGCTTATTTTAAAATTAAAGTGAAAAACTTATAAATAAAAAAATAGTTATTAAAGCTTCGTTTCAAAAGAATTATCATCTTTTCAAAACTTTTTTCATTTTTTTTCCTTCTCTCTCAAAATATGACTAATGTGTTCATTATCTTAAAAATAGGAATCTGGTATAGGAATATTTGTAAAAAATATAATAAGTCTATCTGATTAATTAGTTTTTTTAGAGTAAGTTTTCCTTTACTCACTTTACTTAAATTAGTTTTGAAAATTTATGCATGTCTCGGGCAAAGTGTAATGCATATAGTATTTTCAAAGCTAGCTATGTTCAGATTATTGATAAACACTTTTTATATACATGATCAATTTTCCTGTTAGTCAACTGGAGTTGTGATCTATGTTGTTAGAGCTAATTAGGTAAAGGAAACTAGTATTAATTTTTAATAATACTTTAGGATAGATGATTTGGATGTGAAGGTAACATCATCACACTGTATTGTATTTTTCAAGTGTGTTAATTTAATTTGAGTTTGATATAAACTTGATAGTTTTTGAATGATTTTGAAACAGTGTGCTTTTTATCAATTTCATGTTAGAATAAATGACATGAATATTGAGTTGAAGTTGTAGTTAGTTGGAAATATTTTATTCAATGATAGATATAAAATAAATTGAAAAAAACATTTTTAACTATATTACATTCATGTTATATTTTGCAAAAAAATATTAATTTTTATACAAATTCGTTAGATAAACCATATGCTCGTTTGTAAAATTCATTTAATTAAAAATTCAAGAGTTTTATTTACGAGATAAACAAATTTGTGGTGAGCTTTTTAAATAAAAAATTTCAATGGTTTGATCATTAGGTGAATATCTTAGAATAAAAAGTAATTGAAAATCTTAGACGGTGGACAAATTTTGTGATGAGAAATAGTTTATGATATTGATGTCTTTGAATTATGAAATGAGAGATAGTTTGCTTATCAATGTTTGAAAAAATAAAAGATGTTTTTTTTACTAATACTTATGCTTATAAAAAAATTCAATTAAAATTATGTCAAAATAATAACTAAATATTTTTTATAAAAAGTCAAATCTTTGAAACAACCGTTTTAATAATTTTATATTATAATAATATTAATTCTTGAATCTTTATATTGCTCGAGCACATAATTTGGATTAAGGTGAGCAACCTCCATCTAATTGCTACGCACAACCCTTTGAGAGCAAGGCTGCGGCAGTTTTAAACGATTTAATCTGGAAAAAGAATCTTACTTCTAATTCTAAAAAGTTTCGTAAGATAACTCATGCTCTCACATAATATATTTGAGATAATATCAATAGAAAATATTTATTAATTTTACTTGATTCAACATTATCAACAATTCCTGTACATGATGATTACTGTTGAAATAAACTTCTTTTAGACTCAGGCTTCATTGTGTGAGCATAGTAGCTATTTTATATGGTATGAGAATACAATAATTTTTTTTAAACATTAATCAATTACTAAAAAAATGTGCAGCATGCATACCTTTCTAATTTGTGTGATTCTTCCTAGAAAAAAAAAAAAAAGAATGACTGGTGTTTAAACCAGTCTAAAAAATAAGTGTTTAAGCCTTTTTCTAGTTTGAGCCAGCAACTCCCATTACAATGAAAGGAAAAGAAGAGAAAGAGCAAATTAATTTTCTTCATCTTAATTCCATGCTTCAAACTCTTGGTTACCCTGTGGAATGATGAGCAATGTCTAGGTAGAGGAAAAGCTGAAATTGAAGAATTAGAGAAAAAAAAAAAAAAAAGAGAAAGTGCAGAGGTGATGATAGGACATTGAATTGTGGTATGCAAGAATAGAAGATAATGACCCATTGAATTGGACATTGGTTATATTATAACACTTTTGGTCTCCCTCAAGAGTAATTGTCAAGCAACAACCAACATATACAATCTTTATATATGTACACCAGTTGTGTGATCTTTCCCTCCACGTTGCTATGCCCTACTAGCACCAGTACCACCCTACATCTATCTTGGGCTCTTTATCCTGGACAATCTCAAACTCCATCTCAATGCAATTTCAACTGTGGGTCATCCATCTTTCAACACACAATGATTTTCAACCTTCTATGGCCCAAACACCACCACTGCAATGCCCTCTCCTCAACAAACTCTCTTCTTCTTTCAATAATTTCTTCACTTCAAATCTGTTTCTGTCTTCCATTCTTTAATTATAAATTATTTTGAAGTTAATCTATTTCTTCATAGTTATATGATATTAATAAAATTTAATCAATAAAAAAAGTATGTCAGAAAATCTATTTATATATTTTTAAACTTTTTACTTAGTAATAAGTTGAGTATCTATCTATAATTTTAAGTCTCACGTTATCTAAAAATAAAAAAAATTATATATAAACATAACATCTTAAATTTTTTTTAAATTAAAAATAATGTCATTTTCTCATGTAAGTCAGACTTTTATTTTATTTTTATTTGATTTTTCTAGTATTTTTTTTTTACCGAATTTTCTTCTTAGCACAGTATACAATGTCATAGTAGATTTACAGATATTTATTCAACTTATATTTATTCGGTTTAATAAAGTCCAAAAGATGTTTTCCGGTGTACTACAAAGAATGTCAAACAAACTTTGAACCATATCAAGGTTGTATGAAGTTTCCTATTTAAGGTGAAAGAATTTTAGAACAAAAAAATCCTCCTTCACTAACAATTTTAGAAAGGAACTAAACCATTGTATTTGGATGGAAAATAGTTGTCCTTGCTGTATACAAAATAAAAATAAATACTATATTTCTTTTTGCGTTCACTCTATGTGATTTTGCTGCTTTACTCTTTGAGAAACACTAATTAAGTTGAAGCATGAAGCAAAAAGCCAGCGAATATATATGAATGAATGTCTATGCTAAATATGCTACATAGGTGAACTGAAAGCAAAAGAAAAAGGGGTTGGAAAGCGAAGTGTCACGCCAAGTTTCATAAAAGCCAGCTTTGCAACTTAAGAACGAAAAACTATTACCCTTTACAAGATAAGGTTTTATGTGGCTTGTTTTAATTGCTGTACATAACAAGATGATTCCAGTTATCATCATGAGTGCATTTTCATAGGATTCAATTACGGAAAAGTTTGTCATAACAAGTGCTTCACACTCATAATGGTTCACGTTTCATGCACATGGGAGAAACCTCTCAAATGTCTTTCTCACTCAGTTTCTTGCATACCCTTCATTCTTCGCTACTTCAACAACACACAATCTCTTCAAATTTAAGTTTACAAATACGTTTGCCAAAGCGTGTTCCGAGTTAACAATGATTTTGGTGTTGTCCAGGCTTTAAAATTTTCAAATTACACTAATATATTTACACATTATTTTAGTTTTCTTATTAAAAAATGTTTCAGTATTTTTAATAATCTCACATGATTTAAAAGCTACAAAGCTAAATATTAAGATACCATAATCATCATGCAAACATACCAAAAAGAAAAACTTTGAAAAATACTAACATAAAATTGCTCAAAAAGAAAAAAGTGTGTATACATATACTATTAATTTATAGAAAAACAAACTCTTTTTTATGTGTTGAATGATTGTAAATTTGGTATAAGGTCATTGGGCACATGTGGTGAACTGATATGCAAGGAATGGGTTGATTTTGCAGTGTGAAGCTTTAATTGGTTGACTAAGAGAAAGAGAGAAGAATGGAATTGAATCATAAGGTTTGATATTGCATGCATAGTGGACAATACACAGCACCCACAAGAGGCCATTTAATTATGGTCAGTGAATGGTCATTCTCTGAGCATATTAATAGATTAGGAGAGTTGATGAACCAAAATAGAGAACAGTATTGGTAAAAAGAATCCAAAGTGAGGGGTAATTTATTCTCCTTCATATATTATTCCCATTAGAGGTGGAATGCTGAATAAATTATTAACAGAAAGTGGTTGTCTCACTTTACTGAAAATAATATAGGGTTAAAAAATTGTTGATCTTATCCCTTAGCAAGCTCCATGGCATGGATTAGAATGCAAGTTTAGTTTAGGTTGCACATTATGATCATGTGCAATGTCCCACGCTCTTACAAGCTCATTAAGGAGCACCCCATATTCTTTATCCATGCCTACCCCACTACTCCATTTCCGTGTAGGCATTTTCTAGTTCTTACAACCATATGGCTACTATGTAACCTTTGCAAACGTTAACCCAACCAACACCAACATTCTAATTTCTGTTCATAATTAATGTCCTTACACTCTAACGTTAGCTTTTGGGCCCTCCCACAATCATCCAAATATTCGGTAACTTCATACAAAATTCAAACAAGTTTTCAGAATTATTGTCTTCAGTTTTCTTTATCCATTATTCATTTTTTTATATTTTTTCTGCCATTCTGATTTTTATCATCTTTATCCATTCTTCATATCTTTTCATGCATGAACAATAAAACAAAAATGATGTACCAACCAGTGAAATCATACACATTACCTAATTAAATTAGGTAAAGTGTAATTTGTTATGCAACAAGATGAAATTAGTGGTAAAAGTGAGGGAGTTAAAATGCAAGGAAGATGTGATGTGTGTGTGTGTAAGTGGTCTATTCAAAGAGGTCCATGATATGAGATGAGGTAAACTGGGGTGTAACACTTCAGATACCCTTATTATGGTCTCTGACATTTCTACCTAATTGTCACTTTCAACTGCACAAGTTTCAGAAAGTTGGAGTAAAAACCAGCTCAATATCCACAGCTATTTGTGACAAACAATTGCATTAACAACTCCCTCTATGGTCCTACATGCCTCTTTCTCCCACTGCACACCATAGTGAAACACAAAACAAATGCCACAGGATCAAAGTTTAGAGAGCTTTTCGAACAACAAAGCAAGTACACAAATTAATCAATATTAGCAAATTAGCATGATTCATAATGTTGTGTCACTTCACAACTGGCAATTTTGTTCTCCTGCTTCCAATCAATAATACAAGCACTGGAATGGATGCTTATTAAAAGATGCTACCCTTATGATTGTTGTGCCTTAACCACCTGAATTATTTTCCCCCTTGCAAAATTATCAATCAAGATCGTGTTGAAAGAGAATATACAATGGAGAAAAAAACATTTCATCTTCAAATTGTACCATGAACCAAATCTTTTCACTTGTACTCCCTCTTTATCCCCTCCACATAATGCGTGTCCCTTTATGGATCATAGTTACACCACTAACAATGGCAACTATCGATTTCAACTTCCTTTTCTTAATCAAAAAATGAAAAATCATGCAATCTATTAGTAAGTTTGATAATTACTATGCAATATGTGGATATCTTATCTCCATTCATTAATATCATAGCTTTGATTCCGTATATCATTCATAAATTTTTCGACCTTTATTTGTCCAAAAAAACAATGATCAACCCGATTCACGATTTTTGGCTTAAGGTTAGCCGTGTCACGATAAAGTATCATTTTCAAGGATTGACTTTTATCTTCTACGATAAAAATTCATATAAAACTATCATAACAAGTTAAATAGTTTTTTATAAGCTTTACCAAGAAATTGATCAAAATAAACTAATTCTAACTTAAACTAATAACGGAATAATTATTTTTACAAAAAAAAGCTAAAAAATAACCTACATTATTAACTTAAATATTTTTTTCACAACTTTCACCAAATTAAGTTTATAAAAAAAGTTAAACATAATTATAACGATGATATGATATTAAAGATCTATTATAAAATGGACTAAAACCTTATCATCATCTAATCAAATAATTCATTAAATATATAAGGTGTGAGCATAAGTTTGAGTGATATATGTATAATGCTATTAATAAAATAACATATTATAATCATAGTTAAATTTAGTAATGTATTTTAAAGATATTTAATTTATTTTTTTATCAAATAATGTTTCTTAAAATATATAACAAGACCATTTTAAATTTAGTAATACTACATTTTCTATGATTTTTTTAATAAATAATAATTTTTTATTAACTTTTGTTCATAAACGTGTTTTTTTTTATTTTTTCTAATTTATTTTTTAATTCTCAAAAATTTTATTTATATTTTACTAGTATGGTATTTTTTAAATAAAAAAGGGAGAAAAGTATGATTTTTTTAAAAATATAAAAAATGTGAATATATTTCATTTAAAATATAATAAAAATAAGAATACTATAAAAACTAGAAAAAATTAATGCTTATTTATTAAAAATATAAAGAGATAAATATCTTTTTAAAATTAGAGGAAGTGTAAGAACAATTTAGGCATATCCTGAGAAATAAGTATAATTTTACCTAAACTAATTACTAAATAAATTAAATTTCTAAATCAATTTTAGGAATGTTTTTTTGTGTTCTGGTTCAACCCAAACATATTAAGTGGCCGAAAGATTAAATTTTCTTGTCAGGTTAATCCTTTCTAATACTCACCAGGCTTCTAGTTTTGGTTTTTTTAAGGCCCGTTCCTTTCTACTTATATTTGGGCTTCAAATCTGAACCCACGTTTTGAGTAGCCCTGTTCCCAGCCCTTGTACATGACCTGATAAGTTACTATTTAAACCTCCCATCAAAAGTATATTTATTTAGTATAAAATACATCCAAATAACACAGGTTTTCGAGGAGTAAAACTACGCAACACAATTTATTTTTGCTGCGTTATTTTATCTAAAAAAATTAAAACATCAAAAAGTTGTTTCTATTGCATATACTTAAAAAAAAACAAAATACAAAAAAAAATTATATTCACTGTATTAAAATTTTTATAAAATTTACACACAAATTTATTTCCACCAAAGCATGGCAACGCCTGTTTTTTATACCAAAAACACCTCTACTTTTTTAAGTAGTTATTTTATGGACATGATATGCTGAATTTGTTTTCACACAATTTCAATTAGTTTAATTAGAATTTATTTGATTAATTTAAAATATACAAGATGAATAAATAAGTTTATTTTTAAATTTATAACAAAATATACATGGTTAACGACTCCTCTATAAGAACCAGATTCTTATTATTGCAAAATAATTTCACCGATCTCTACTAAAACGATAATACACAGAAGTGTGGTATTCGAGATCTCAAATCATTAAGTTATATTTGGAAAAGTTTCTCTATAAACTTATTTAAGAGAGAAAAACAAAAGAAACTAAAATTATATTTTTCATAAACTAAATTTAATTTAAGCCTAAATTAGCTTGCATAAACACTTTATTATAACTTGTTTCACTTTCTTTAACTTTTACATTAATTAATTTTAGCTTATGAAAAATATTATTAATTTAATATTTTTCTTATTTTTCTTTTTCAAAAGAACTTAAGAAAAAAATTCATCCAAATATATACTAAGTGGCGTCAGGGTGAGGGTGGTAAAATTAATAGAGGTTTATGGATGGAAATCAGAGAAAAATAGTTTCAACTTTTCAGCATTTGCAGGAAATAATGCCACAAAACCAGTCATGAAAAGAAGATGGTGTTTGAAAGTCTACACTAAAAGGTGCTATTAATTATATACTTAAAATAATATTTTATTTTATATTTGGATATTTTAAATTAAAGTACAAAAGTTACAATTTTATGTTGATAAAATTAAATAAAAATATAAAATAAAGTATGAAGATGTGAAATAATATGTAAGACCTATTTTAAATTTTTAAATGTTTGCACTATTAAAGTAGAATGTTATTAAAATTCTTAATGTGTAATATAATAGGATGCATAAAAAACAAACCAGTAAGTAACTTAACTTCCACAGTTGAAGTTTCTCTACCTAGCTTGAATTTTTTTTTCTAAGTGTATTCATTCATTTCGCATCTTTAACTTGGAACAATTTTTTTTTTTTTTATTTACGCAGACAGACAAAATATAAACAAACGATTATTGTAATTTCTTTCCTTTCAGAAAGAAAAAAAAGATGTATGAAACTTAAAGAAATATCCTTATATATGATTCAATCTCCATCTTAGTCTTTATAATTTTAAATAAATCTTCTAATTTATAAAACATATAATTTTAGTCTCTTCTTTATTTTACGAAGATAAAATAAAATTAGAAATATAAAAGTACACATTTTTAAAAATTAAAAACTAATGTAATTGACTTGAAAGTAAAAAAAAAAATAATATCAAATCTGATAAAAAAAAATAGTATATGAAAGAGAAACATTTTTCCCTTGAATGTTTAGAAAAGCCTTTTATTATGTAAGTACTTTAATGATGGTAATATGAGATCCAAAAAGTAGTGATATTTTGGAGCAATGAGTGATAAGACAGTGTGTGCTTCAAATAAATTGGGTTGCATGGGGATATTTAAGCACCCCACATGCAAGAACATGACTACTACTATTCTACCTTCCCTTTTCCTTTTCCTTTTCCTTTTCCTTTTCCTTAAGACTAGTTTAAACATCCAAGTATAGTTACTTTTGTTAATGGTGATGGTTACAATAACTGGTTTCAAAATCACTGCACCAATGCATGAAACCTGTTCTGATGTGAACTTGCTCTAATTCGTGGAGACAATTGCGACACAGTTGTATCTTCTATGATTAGTTGCATGTGCATTGCACATGTCTTTGCTAATTATTGCTTCTGATGTTGATCCTGATTCATGTGTTGGAATCATGCAAAAAAATCAAGTTGGAACCTGTTCTGCATATTTTTTGTTCATCGTGTGGCCCACAAGCTGTGGTGGAAGACACTATGTGGCAAAGTTTAAAGGCAGACTCGAATTATAGGTCATCTCTCTCACCCTCTACGCGTAAGAATTTGTTTTATTTTTATATTTGTATAGGAATTTTTGTGAGGGAAATTTTCGTAATTGAGATAAATCCACATTGTACCATGTGTATTGATGGGAACAACGTTTGAAGATGACGAGTTTATTTCAATGTTCTGTTCTATGTCTTAAATAAGAGAATTTATCTAATTGATCACCGACAACAAATTCAGTTAGGCCAATAAATGATAAACTCACATGATATATAGCCAAAATTCAAAAAGATACACTTTAATAATATTAAGATAATTACTTTTCAGGATTTAGAGTTTATAAGGTTTAGTATCAATAATGAAAAACACTCTATCCCAACATAATTTGTTTACCATAAATATAGAGTATATTTGAAAGTGATTAAATCCATGGAACCTGTTAAATAACTTTGTGAACCCGATCGAACCTAATTTGTTTCGATAGATATTTTTCTTTGACATTCCTCGAAAACAATTGGAAGATGAATAAATCAACATGAATCAATAAGACGAAAATTGGAAGAAGAATAAATCAACATGAATGAATAAGACGAAAACAATTGGAAAAAGAATAAATCAACATCAACGAAACGAATAAGGCATAAACATCACGGCTAAAATTGTTGAGATAAAAAAGTAAAGAAAAAGTCAACTATATAAAGGAATTACGTTATTTTTAATTCAAAATTTTAAAACATTAAATTTATGAATATAAAAGAATCACATTATCTTTCTAACAATTCTAATCAGGATATTTATGTCTTATTTATTAATATAATATTTATATATTATTATAAAATAAAAAGAATATTTAATTTTAAAATTATACTTAAAAATTAATTAAAAAATTAAAATATTTTAATTGAGTTT
>Ga0123340_1001591_pt1 | contig 19100 bp, 7 predicted proteins | sample SirMexnodulemix_FD_89961 | JGI IMG/M metagenome (GOLD analysis project Ga0123340, IMG submission 89961) | Root nodule microbial communities of legume samples collected from Mexico - Siratro Mexico nodule mix | ecosystem: Host-associated > Plants > Roots > Nodule | place: Mexico: Nepantla... | reverse complement strand
AATTTTTTTTTTTTTTTTTTTCATTTTGAAATTAATTTTTCCGTTTTCAAAGAGTTATAAAATAAAATTTGAGCATATATTTAATTAGTTTATAAGTTAATTTAACCTTTTGTAGAAATGTTTAATAGAATATATCTAAATTGTTTATTTTTACAAACTTTTGACTTACAAGTTGTTTAAGCTAGTTTGTACTGAAGAGCTCTTACATATTTAATTTTTATTTAATATATTTTTTATTACTCTTTATTCATTTTTACTTATTATTATTTATTTTTTAAATTATTGATATTAAATATTTATTTTAATTATTTCACTATTTTTAATATTTGTTGAGTTATTTTTTTATATAGTTCAAATTTAAATAAAAATTTAACATTATAGACTAATATTTCATCACATGATATTATGGGAAAGATACATCCAATGAAAATTGTAAAAAAAAATACAACAAGTGGTTTAAATTGAACAATAAAACAAATGTAAATTTTTGAAAATAAATGAAAAATGAATTTGATTAATACTTATTAAATCCACTGATCCAAATAAAATGACTTGTCCAAATAAAAAACATATACGAATTTTTAGATATAAATGAAAGGATTAAAAAGTCCAATAATAAAACGACTGTAGTTATATGCTGTAGAATAATATAATTTTTACATAGTTGAGTTAAATGCTGTTTGGGCACAGTGGTAATTATAAAACGAGTTGCAACTTTAACCTCTTCACTACATTGTTTAAGAATTGAGGATTGTATATTGCTCAACATAGAGTTTTGATACACTTGAGCTGTTCAATGTATTGCCTATACATGGGTTGAGTGTGATAATAATTTGAGATAGTTGAAGGTAGTGTGGGATATTACTTAATGGTTTATTTATGTGAAACCTATTTGGTACCCGTGACTACGAGGTAAGAAAATTAGATTCATGAACACTTATACCAACATAAAAATAATTAACAATGTTTTTGCATAGAATTAAAATGTTTTGGAGCCTTGGAACATTTGCATACTATGTACCAATGTTATCAATGAAACAATCACAACTTAAAAACATCACATCGATAGACTTAATTTTTATATTTTAAAACTAGTTAATTTAAAATTTATTTGAGCAAAAATAACAGTTACAAATAATAGTTTATAAATACGTCTTCACACTTAAAATAACTCATAATATCTTTTTATGAATATTTGTAAATTATAAATAAATTATCACGTACATTTGTAAAATTAATGATTATATAAATTTGATTGTTTGAAAAAGGAACATACAACAATAAGTTTTATTATTTATAATATTATAAGGAAGTATCCATTAAAAATATAAATAATTACGTTTCTCAATTTTAATTTAATTATATTTAATATACTATTAAAATTCATTTTATTTATATTTTTTTGATACAACTGTAGGCTTTTATACTCGGATGTGGGTAGGGTTGACGGTGGGGGCGGGAAGGAAATGGAAATTTCTGGAAGGAGGATGAAACAATACCTTCCCCTGCCTTTCCCTCCCTTCCAGAATCTTTTATGCATTTTGCGCGCTAATCAACAATTTTCACAACACTACGCACTGCACACAACAAGGTATTCTTCCTCTGTTCCTTTCCCTTTCTCAACTCTTCACCTTTCGATTCCCTCTCTTATATCCATAGCCTTAGTATTTTCATTCCACTATTCCAATTTATGCTTATTTTGCTTATCCTCTAAATTCATTCATATCAACGTAATAATCCTTTTCGTTCATGTCTTCCTGGCTCTGTGACTTTTCATATGCGTCCGTTGATCCTCCTCGTGTGTGCCAATTTGGGGGAACAATCAAGCGAATATTCTGTGTTTCTTAGTTTCTCAGAAGTTGTTTTTCCGTAACCCTAATTCTGTAAATTTGATGCTGGAGTACTGGGTTCGTTCATTTTGCTTCTTGTATTCCTATTTTAACACTGTCACTTGCAGTGGCTGAGTATTTCAGCTTCGAAACTAACCTCGATTTACATCGCTTTGTGCTTTAGTACCGATAGAGAATTCTTTCGATCATTCAATTTATGATTTGATGTCCAATTGTTTTGTAGCAGTTGGTTCTCACCTTCATCTAACTACAATGCGGGACTACGATAGAGATGTAAATGACTTTCAGGTTTGAGATTCCCGCTATTTATTCCTCAATTTAATCAGCGTGCTATCTGTTTTATGCAGCGTTTTTGCCTTCTAATTATTCTCTTTGAGAACCACAGGGTTACGATGATTATGGGGACAATGGACTGGAGGGAGGGGACGAATATGAGGAAAATAGCGAGGAGGAATACGTAGAGGAAGAACCTCCTAAGCTGACAAAGGAAGAACTGCATTACCTTGAACTGAGGCAGAAGTTGAAAGAATCGATCAGAAAGCAGATGAGAAAGGAGAATGGTAATTCCCTTTCAGATTCTACCACAAAGAATGAACTTCCTCATGATAAGTGAGTACTGCTAACATCTCTTGGGCATATACATAGTCATAAATGCATAAACCACTTTAAATGTAAAGGCTTTGATGAGTTACAATTCTAACAAAGTATCCTATATTAATATTTGATTAGAGATCTATTTTAGTCATAAATACATAAACCACTTTAAATGTGAAGGCTATGAAAGAGTGCAATTTTTTTGTGCTACCAAGTTAATTTGCAACCATCACTTACTATAGTGTACGATTGCATTGGGGCGTGCTGGCATTTGGTTGATGAATTTGCTTTTTTTTTCTTGGTGGCAATTATACGAGTTGGTTGTTTCAAGAATATAAATCCGATATCTTATGTCCTACATGTGCGAAACCTACTTTTCAGACAATTTTTCAGGCTACACCCCCCATATTTTTATGGATACACTGTACTTTATTTTACCATCTTTTGTTTATTCTTTTAACTGAAGCTCTTATTTTTAATTTTTTTTATGACTATTTGCTTTTGTCTTTTTTCTTTTTAGTTTTATTTTCAAACCTGTAGCTTATAATTTTGGGGTGTTTGTTCATCTTCTTACACTTGTGGCGTGTGGCTAATAACCATGCATGCTTTGCACTCTTCATCAATATGGCTGTGGTTGCTTAGCATTGATAAAATTGTAAATTCAGGAGCACTTTTAATATATTGTCTTCAATCTTGTTGTTGCTGCAGTTATGGTTCCTTCTTTGGCCCCTCTCAACCAGTTATTGCTCAGAGAGTAATCCAAGAGAGCAAGTCATTGCTAGAAAACCAGCTTTTATCATCTAGGCTTTCTAACTCGTCCAACATTGTATGTATTCGGTGCCTTCGATTTTTGTATTCCTTTTTAATATTTTTTTAATGAAATTCCGTATTACACAAGCAAGCTTCATTTTGAGCTGTTATGATTATTATATGTCAAGTGTTTTTAATGTGATTTCATGCGTTGACATATTGGTTGTTTGGGGTCATATGGCAACTGCACTTGTTTTCCTTTCAGCAATTTAACCAAAAGTTAAACCAATAAGTAAAAGGAAATAAACAGTAACTCTATAAACTGCTTAGTGGAAATATAGCATTTGATTCCTTACCCGCTCTTTCGTGCCATCACATAGTTAGAGGAAGGCCTACATGAGTTCTTGATGGTCCTAAGAAAACAGTAAGAGAGGGAACGAGAAGGAAGAAATCAGAGTTTATTGCTCTGTCAAGGAAAGAGGTTCCTTCAAACAACTGAAACATAGTTCTCATAAAACATTCCTCAAATTACCCTAACTCTCCTATGCAATTCTATTTAAAGGCCCCTTACTCATAACTGCTGTAACAACCGTAATAGTCACTTGCCCTTTTAACTGACCAATACATTCTCCGGTATATGTCTAATATATGAGCCTCTTGGTTCCTAACAGCTTTGATGGTTAATATGTGGTTTACACACACACACACATATAAATTTTAATTTGTACTATTTAATTCGATGTATAAATCTGTAACTCTGTTGATATGCTTTGGGATTGACATCCAATTGTGGAACTCCCTTAAAAGTTACCAGTGAAGTGTGAGAATGATCAGAGAATTGGCATGCTCTGCTTCTGTGAATGCAAAACTCAGTTTTTTTTTTGCTAATTTGTCCTTTATGTTTTTTAGCATTTTTCAAATTGTAGTAGTGATATGTTTTTGTTTGCTTAATGGCTTTATCTCCATGTTTTTCCCATTACTAGGAATAAGTAGCTTCTAGGTGTTCTTTGATGTTTTTTTTGTAGCTTTCTGATATTAATTCTGTCTGCAGAACAAAAGCACAAATAAAGTATCTAATGGTGTATTGAACTCCTCAGTTCGTCATAATATTCCACCCAAAGTCAGTGAGGTATTGTGGCTATTTAATAAAGTTCTATTGTAGCTTTTAAGCTACGATCTTCTGAAATGATTGTGATGAATTGTTGTGTTCTAGCAGAAGCAGGTTAAAGCCGAGAAACTCAAGGTTACTAGAGATTACTCATTTCTTTTGTCTGATGATGTGGAGCTTCCTCCTAAGAAAGAACCCCCATCTCAAAAAACACTTGTTCATAATTCTGGTAATTTATCACTTGGTTATATTTTTATATGGTGATGGGGGATTAGAAAGTACTATACTGTAATTGGGGAAACTTACAGGGTTTTTTGCTGTTGTTGAAGAGGAACGGTCAGGTCAAGTTGCTGGGAAGAGTGTCAATGCTGGCAAGATTCTCCGTGGCAGTGATGAGAATAGAAAACATGTTACTGGGCCTGGGCATTTGGCTCCTAAATCAGGGTCCAATTATAAGATAAGTTCTATCAATAAGTACGGTAAGGCGTCTGTGGATTCTACAAAACAATTCAGTAGCAACAGTGGGAATGGACCGGGTCGGCCTTTAAAGATGCCTGTCAGCAGTACCTTTGGGAATAAGTCATTAGCACCTGATACAAAAAATCCTGTAAATGGTGTGCATAAACCACTCTCCTCAAACATGCATTCTGTAAGTGGTGCACAGAAGCCACTCTCTTCAAAGATGCACTCTGTAAATGGTGTGCAGAAACCACTCTCTTCGAAGTTGTATTCGTCTGTGCCAAAGCAGAGTGTGGAACAAAGAAACATCCTAAGAGAACAGAATAAACCTAAAATGATATCAAAACATCCAGTGACATCAACCAAAGCTCAGGTGTAATGTTATATAAATATTCACACTCATCGTGTTAAGGATTTTTGTTTCTTTTGAATTTGTTCCATAGTGTTCCTTATCAACATATTTATGTTCACTTGCTTGACAGACAAATAAGCCACTTAAACAAATTCCAAAGATATCTAATTTGCAAAGTCGCCATCCTAAGAATAAGGTGAGGAAACGATGTGATGACGAGACTGAGGATGAAATGGATGTTAGTAGAATGATCCGATCGATGTTCAAGTAAGTTTTCTATTTATATGTAGACGTTGATAACTTGTGCCTTCATTTCTATAGCATGAGAAACAATGAGTTTCCTTTATCATATGGCTAAAGCTTGCAAGTTGCTGATGTAGGAATTCATAGGCTACATGATATGTATGTTTCAATTGTTTGACTGAGGGGACTGGCCCAGATTGGAAAAGTGTGGTAGATCTATAGCTATAAAATATATTGTTAGAAGTTGCAGAGTCAAGTTTGTCTGAAATTTTTTATAGAGTCACCTCATCTTGATTTGTTATTGACTCTTGCTTGGGAATGTTTAAATGCCAATACCGAATACTGTTTGACTAAATAAACCTTGCTCGGGAATGTTTCTGCAATGTCTCTAACGCGAATTAGTGATTTAGTTGGTTGTTGGTGGTTGATTTCCTTGTACTGATTATTGGATATTTCTTAACTAGTGACTCGTTTTAATCACTGAGAATGTTCCCCTTCTCAGTACTTATGATTTAGAGTAGTCTATAATAATTTTGTTGCATTTTTTGCAGTTACAACCCCAACAAATTTGTGGATGACGAAGACGATGATGATAATATGGAGGTTGGCTTTGATGAAATCATGAAGGAGGAAAAGAGGAGGTTGGTTTCTGTAAGCTTAAAATTGAAGTCGGATGTTTGCTACCATATTCAAATCATACTTTCACTTGTTTATTTAGTTAAACAACCTAACTTGATGATAGAAACCTTTGGGGTGTGTTTGAGTTGTTAAAACTGAAGCAGAACATAATATTTAAATTTTCTACTCAATACGCTGGACAACTTTTTGTTCAACGTCAAACACCATCCAAAAGCAGAAAAATCCTCCTTATTTTTCTTCTTGATAACTTCTTTTTCTCAGGTCAGTACTTTACCTCTATCCTCATCTTTTATCTTCTCTTTTCCTTCTCCCAAAACTGTCGTGTTAGGCAATGAACGTCAAACCACAAAATGTTGTGCTGACTTAGCTGCCTGCCTGCATACTTGTACTGCATGCATGGTTCTGTATTTTCTGTATTTCGATGTGAATTAAAGTCACTCTTCAATTTCTTTCTAAAAATGAATCTTCTCTGAAACTAATTTATGCCTATAATTGTGTAACACGTACATATTTATCGGTGAATTGCACAACATTTACTTTTTCTCTGTTGCTCGTTGCTTTATTTTTCAGTAAAAGCGTATGCTAATTATAAGCATCTTTAATCCTTTTTTACCTAAATTAAAATCTTGAAAGAAATAATGTAGTTAATATAATGGGAATGCAAAAATATTCAATACATTCGTTTTAGTAGTAGTAATTGGGTCAATTATAGGATTATTAATTAGGATTTGTGAACGAATACCCTTAAATATTAAGAAATACTTCATACTATGAAATATTTCCCTTGCACACAAACACTGAATGGTTGTTGTGTTTTCAGGATAATAAAATATAATTTTTAATTTTTTTTTCTTTGTTTCTTAACTAATGTTCTGAGTCACTTGTTAGGATTCTTATAATCTGCTGCAGCGCAGAACCGTCTTTTTTTAGTTTTATTTTGTTGCCTTATAAATGCCCGTGATGTGATTATTTGAAAAGGTTATTTTTTTAGGGTTATGAGTTTGTGTATATGCTGTTGCAGTGCCATAATCGCCAAAAAGGAGGATGAGGAGCAACTTAGGTTGATAGAAGAGGAAGAGGAAAGAGAGCGGAGGCGACTATTGGCCAAGAAGCGTAAGCTTGGCCACTAGCGTTCTACAATCAAATCACACATCTAAATGTGCTTTCCACTCCATGTTGTTGTTCCACACTAGATTTGCATTTTCCAATGCATCCATGTTGATTAAATAACAAAAATGTGGAATTGATGTTGTCCAAAGGATTATGCTAATCGTATATTTTCTTTTCTGATAATATTAAATCATACAAATTACAGTTAATAGTTTCTACAGGAATCCCGTAGTCAATCCATTCAATTGTTGACAAGAAAAAAGAGGAGAGTTCAAGTTCAATTCCGGAAATATGCTAAAACTATAGTACATAGAGCAACTTGTCTTGATGTTAAGCTTCCTCAATGAATTGCATGATTCTTAGCATGTCGGATGTAACATACATAGAAAGGAAGGCCCCAAGTCAAAATAAAACTTGTCTTCAAAAAAAGAATCATACGAGGCATGAAGAGATTAGTTCGGAAACTTTACGGGGATATTAAATTTGTTTTTGACTCATGAAACACTCTTGACCAATCACAAAAATCCAATAATTATGTTGTTCGAAATCTTAATATGTTGTAGAGAAGACAAAGGGGATTAAAAACCATAAAGGAGTATTCTGAAATGATGACAAAAAAATGATTAAAAATATGTGAACAGCACGTATTGAATTTATCCTTGATTTAAAATTTCACAATTTTCTAATTTAATTTGGTATAAACGATACTGCCACAATACACGTTTTTCTAATCAGCAATAGTGCCACTATACAATTATTCCACAACAGAAAAAGCCCTAAACTATTTTGCGCATATTGGTTGAGTTTGAAACCAATTAAATTAGTGTTCATACATAGAATATGGAATTCAAATTTAATGGTAACATTAAATAAAAAAAATGTATCAAGCATATTTTAATTTAAATAATAATTATACACATACAATGTTTTTGTAAGTATATACATACACAATCTGTTATATAATATGCTCTATCTGTCTATCGTGAATTAAAGAAAAAAACAAGAAAGGAAAGGATGATTCCAATTTGTTTAATCCCCTTAAGAAATAGAATAGCAAAGCTTCTTTGAAACAATACAGCAGGAAATCATTCTTATAGCCATTTTATTATATTAAAATAGATATTTTTAATGGGCATAACACGAGGGACCAAATCTCTAATGTGACATCCAAACAAAAGTTTAGTTACAATATCATCATACTTTAAGTTTTATGGTGAATCATTCATACATATTTAATAATTAAAAATCATTTTAAATAAATAATTAATACTAAATCACAAATAAATAACACCGTCCAAAAATTTAGCAAAATTGAGAGAAGGGTAAGTGATGCCTGTTCAGTTCGGACTTGATGAATTGATTGATCAGAGGTGTATACTTAAATATTTTTGTCTTTGATGTTAAGCAACGCATTAAGGGGTGATCAAATTCACAGGCAGCACATGAGTGGACACGTGTTTCCTAGTTGGCTAATTGTCTTAGTGTTTATGGTTGTAGTTTCGAAATGCAATGATTTGGATGAGACACAATTACATCATCATGGACACGGGTGTGACTATCGCCATATCACTATTGCCTCCACCTCTGAACCTCAAACTCGAATCAGAATATGGGGACATTGTTTTTCTTCCATCTAGCGATTCCTCGTCTTCCACTCCCCTCCGTGCCGAAACCCATTGCACTTCCTCCTCTTTCTTGTCTGAGGTCAGACTTTCACATTTTTTATGCTTTACTATTATATTCTTAGTGGGGTGTCCTCAAAATCCAACTTTGATGCCTCAGAGACCAAAAAGTTTTCCCTTTTGCTCTGATAGTTCATCATTTTATATAATTCATCTCAGGGATTATTCCTGCTTAACCTCTTTGCATGGCTTATGTTATGTGTTTTCAGGAATAATGGGGATGTCAGTGGCTTACATGAATACAAGTAACATTTTTTATTCCTTATTTTTTTTTTGGTTTAAATTTAAATAAATATTTTCCTGTGTATGTTAGCCGATTCATATACGAGTTTAGTGGGAAACTAACTTAGGAATTTGTATCTTAGGTCAGAGGGCAATAAAAATGTGGACATATCCCAGGTATGTTGCTTTTGTTTCACAATTGTTGAGTTTTTCACATGTCCCTTTTACTCTTCGTTCTCTGTTTTTCGCAGGGATTTCATCGCCTTCTTAGTTCTTAATGTTTTCCCCCCTTTGTATGTTAGACAATATCCGATGATGGCCAGAATGTGAAACAAGATAATATTTGGCAATTGTTCAAAGAAGCTCAACATAGTTAGTTCTTTTACCTTATTCATACTTGTGCTTTGTACAAGAGAGGTGAATAACTTCTGGTTTATTTTTCTCGTTATGTAGACATACTGTACTTGAATCAACAACGCCTTGGGGCCATTGAAGAACTTGAGAAAATAAACAGAGAGAAGCACTCGCTACTCCATAAGATAAAGAAATTGGAGGCAGAAAAGCAGGCTGGTGCTGGTAAAGGTAAAAGGTGATGGCTTAAATGTTTAATAGCATGTGCTTTTGTAGCTCTTATAAGTCATATTTTTGGTCAAATAAATACGTGTCATTTGTTGTTAGCAGCCTCTAGGTTATCTTCTGTCGTACTACTGAAACATGATTCCACATACAAATGTTCGATTGCATTTGGTTTGTTCCCTTTGTTTAAAGGACTAGTTTTTGCCTCCTATATCCTTAAGTCTATTATATATAATGTGTTGAGAACCTTGGGATGATCACACCACAAAGACTAATTTTGTCCAATGTAGTTGGAAAGTCAAGATCTTGTAAAACCCATTAGAAATTCCCATTCTTTTCAGTGTGGGACTCTAGTCTCATACCTTGCAATTGAATCCTTACATCGTACCATGCTCTGCAGTCCTGGTGTCCATGCAAAATTCCAATTCCCTTTCACTAGTTATTGTGCAATGCCGGTGACCACATGCGCCGCATCTTTGCAGATAAGGGATGCAATGGAAGGCTATGATACCAAATGGTAAGAGCCTTTGGAGAACCACACCACAAAATCTAGCCATCATAGTTGGAGAGTCGAAGGCCTTGTAATCCCACACTAGAATCCCCACATTATAATAACTCAAGTCCTCGGCTTGGAGTTGAATCCTAACATAATGGCTTGCAGATATTGTGTTAGCATTGTTGAATTGTGTACTGTTTTTCAAATCTATGATAACAAAAACTATTATTGATACAATTTGTTGACTATTCACTGAACTTTATGTTTCTGTTTGTATTTTGTAACCCAGATAATATATCAACTTGTTCAGAGTTGCTGCTTCGGATAGATGCCATGGTCCTTAGCGGCATGATTAGCCTTGGAGAAGCATATGAGTTAAGAAGTTTGGTGATTAACCACAAAGTTAGTCTGGTGGATGTTTTTAATATCGTCTCACGCAAAAAAGATCCCGAACTTCTAGGAGAACTTCGTCACTTTTCACATGGACACAAAAAGTAAATCCTGCCTTCCTTTGGTTATTTTCCTCCTTCATACTTACAGCAGTTAATGGGTAATCCTATTTTTGTTGCGTTAAGTACCAACTGAAACTTCTGGAAACACTTCAAATTCTCAGCAATTTTATTTTACTTTGGTAGTTATAAACGGTGTGTAGCATACTCAAATTACTGAAAGAACTGACCATGAAGAGAGGCATAAATATCTGAGTGTTTACAGTTACTAAATGTATAAGCACTAAAACATGTAATGTTTAATAGCCTAGGTTTCTGCTGAAATTATATGCTATAGATTCTGGATCTTTTTCATGTTGTTATTTTTTTGGCTAATAACTAGTAGAATTAGTTACTATTTTCTTTTTTCACTTTTCCTTTCTCAGATGAAGCTTTTGAAATCTGATTGTCCTCTATTGTATCAACTGCATTCAGGAATGGTTTTCATATTGTTCACATTTGCACAGAAATGGCACCAATGGTCCCTAGCGGATCGGTAGCTTCATATGTGACTGGCATATCTCGTGCACTTCAAAGAAAGGGCCACTTGGTAGAGGTTATATTGCCAAAGTAAGATATTTATGTCCTTTTATTTTGTTTGCCATCTATGTTATTCTTTCAATTAATTGTCAATCAATAATATGAACATAAAACTTCTTAGTCTATTTTGTGCTTTGTAAAGTGTCTATTTTATATGGCTAAATTAGTCTAATTAATAGTTCCTTGATGTTTATAATTCCTTAATTTGGATGTATCTAATTTCATGTAGGTATGCAAGTTTAAACCTGGATGATGTGCAAGGGTTGCGTGAAGTTAATGTAGAGGCTTACTCATATTTTAATGGTCAGTTGCACGGAAATAGAATTTGGACTGGGTTAGTTTGGCTTTCTTTGTCTATTTATTTACTGCAAGTATCCATATAAAATGAATGTCAAATAATTTTACTAGTTGTAATGAAGTATATCAGAAATACTATTTCACATCTTTTTCCTTGTTTAAAATCTACTGATTTTCATGTATTCTATACTTACTCTTAGTGTGTGACAGTGTTGTTTATGGCATTGGAGTCACTTTGATTGAGCCAAAGTACTTTTCATCATTTTTTAATCGTGAGATGATATATGGCTATCCAGATGATTTTGAAAGGTGAGTTAAATAATATTTGTAATGATTGGTTTATCTAGTTTCCATTTATTATTGTTAAAAGCAAAGAACAACTTACGCTTCGAAGTTCATATAAAAAGCTAATCATATAATTTTGAAATGCTTTTGTTTAGTGGGGAGATTGATAAACTGAAATAGACTTTTGAAATGCAAGTTTTTCAGTTTGATTATAGATAGTTTAAGTGCCACAATTGTTGCAACAAAACATAGATGACTTAATTCAAAAATTGCAATGCTCAAAAGAATAGATGTTTAGTAGTGTTTGGATGGATAATTTTTAGAGGGCAATTCATTTTTACAGAAAATTTAAAAAGTTCTATGACAAATATATTGTTTGTACAAGAAATTTTAAAAGAAATTGAAATTCTGGGAACTTATGAGAGTAATTTGATTACTTAAAAGTAGAGTATTTCAAATTCTACCTAAAAAAATTAAGAATTTAAAATTCTTTATACTCTTTCTTCTCTGAAAGTATGTCTCTTTTCTTCATATTCTTTCTTTGGCTTGACCAAGGTTGGTCACCGATAGGTTTATCTTAGGTTAAAGTTGATTATAGTTATTTTTCGGTTGTCATTGTCAAGGTTATTTTTGGGATATACAGGCCAGTGTGATTTCTCAGTTGATGTTATGAAGAGTTTTATTTGTTAAAATCAATGGTGTTTTTATGTTGATGTCAAATATGATTTTTCGGTTCACGTAATTGACATTATTTTCAATTGATGTGAGTGAGAGATGTTTTTCGGCTAAGACCTAGGTCAATGTAGGTAAGATTATTTTTTAGTGGATGTCAGCTAAATTTTTTTTATTGAAGTTTATAGTGATAATTTTTGTTGATGGAGGGATTGTTTTTCGATTGAAGTCGCCAGTCTTATTTGGTGATAATTTTTGTATTTGGTAGTAATTGAAATACTCTACCCAAACAAGAAAATTAAAATTTAATAAATTTGAAATTTTCTTGTCCAAACAACATTTGAAAAATAAAACAATTTGAAACAAAAGCAATTCAAATTCAATGTTTTTTAATTTCCTGCAAATTGTAAAATTTCTATCCAAAGAAAGGGTAAAGAAGGAGAAGTGTTTTATAGTTTTTGCATACTAACATACTATTTCTGAAACCCATTATGACTGACTTTTTGTGCACTCAAACTATCTTCAAAGAGAGAAATAAAATGGACACTCTCGTAGTTCGTATCTCATCCGCACCTTAGTTTCTTGTTACAGGTGACAGGAAAGTAAAATTTGATCCAATTAAGTTTTTCACTAGTAAGAGAACTGAATTGTATGTTATTTTTATGACAAATATACAGCAGATGAAATAAATGCTAATCTGGAGATTTTAAGCTACAAATTTGTGCATAAACAATAAGAGGAATTAAGAAAACTAATCGCACCCAATTAAAATCAGGGAATATTAAATTCTACGCATAGTTGCATGTGACAACATTTTCCTTTTACCCTGGTGTACTTAATTGTCAATAATCTTAATATGATTTCTTTGCCATCAGGTTCTCCTACTTTTGTCGAGCATCATTGGATTATATGGTAAAATGCGGGAAGCAGCCTGATGTATTGCATCTTCATAATTGGGAGACTGCCATAGTTGGACCCCTTTTTTGGGATATATTTGTTAATCAGGTGTCTGTTCTTAATTTTAAATTTTAGGTAGTTTGATTGTCATATCTTTTCTAGTTTGAAAGTCTCTACTAATGGGAAGAAAGATATCAAGAGTACCGGCAGTGATAGAAGATGAAACAATAATTCACACTAGAGAAGAGGAAAAAAATTCATCTTAAAGCTGTTTTGTTCAAACTAATAATGAAACACGAAATTTAAAGATTGATTATACCATTTGATTTGTGGAGAATAAACAAGGAAAGGGAAATTGGATTCCAATGGCTTCAAATGACACCTCATTTGACAATTGATAGTTCAAGGTCTTGTTATTTGGTTCCCCAAATGGCTCCACCTCACCTTTTCTTGGCATTACCTTGGAGATCTTGTTGGAATAGTCTCACGTTATTTGTAGTTCTAATTTATTGTAATTAGGACAAATTTTAGCTACTGTATTATTAGGACATATTTTTATAAATCAAGAGCCTTGTACAGTAGTGTAGTGTAAATAATATTTAGAAATTGTCTAGTCTTGTTTGAACTTGCTATCAGAGCTTGGGTTTGGGAAATTGCTACTGCTGTGTAAAAATGTTAGCTGCTGGTTCCATCTCAAAATTGTGCTTTGTACGCTATTGTTGTATAAGTTTGTCCTTCACGGCAACCACCTTCGTTGTACACTCTGAACACCTGAACGGCTTCTGGTAGCCTTTCACATCATGCCTACCACTTTTCATACCCTGATTCTGATCTGTTTTGATTCTTGATTTTCCCCTGGCTTCAAGTTAAATTATTTTGTAATCAAATTCGCTAGACAAACACTCTAACCAATTCTGCCTATTTATACTATCATTCTATTACTGGACCAATGAATAAGATAGTTATTCTCTTTTGAACTAAGTAATTTTCTGATTTATTGTAAATTAGGACAGATTTAGGAAAACAATTAATGTAGTAGAGCCTTTTAAAATTCAACAGTGAGCAAATTTTTCTAGTTTTGTTTCAAGTGATCCCTTTCTTCATCCATTAAGGGGTGGAGAGCATGTCTCTGCTTTCTCTATCCTGTGGCTGATTGGAAACTGCACTCAGTGTCTTGTGTTATAACTGTCTTTATCCTTTATGGCACTTAAAAATTGTTTTCTCTATTTAAAATTTTTTTGCATAGGTTTTCTTGATATCTATGATAGTGATTTAATTACGGAAATTCTTTTGTTTCTGGTTCTTTACATAGAAAAAATATCTTCTGTAATATTCTTGATGATTTGTTTTGTTTAGGGACTTGGAGGAACCAAAATATTACTTACATGCCATGGCTTCAATACACAGGCTAGTCACAGATCTTGGCCTGTTGGATATATGCACAGTTGAATTTCCGAGCTTGACATTCTTCCAGCTGAAATTTTCAAGAAAAAATAATTTTTTATGGAGTTTATGTTTACATTTGGTCTAGTCAGTCTTGTAATTATTGGATGTGCTGTGTATGTAGGGTATTGAGCACCCTGATAAATTGGCCTTATGTGGGCTTGATCCTTTAAGACTTCATCGCCCTGATCGTTTACAAGACAGCACTAACAGACAACTTGTCAATATCTTAAAGGTGTGCTGTTTACCTTTGTATTATTTATTTTTCTCCTGCTTACTGAAAAGCCATTGCAGCTTTCTTTTCTAGTTTTATTTTTCCCCTTATTCTTGAAGGCGTTTTCAGGAAGCCTTGAACCTTGGACCAGTCTGGTTATTTTAGATAACCATTCAGTATGTGTCTCAAGGAAAGCTTATTTATTTATATGTATCTAGTGAGCACTGACCTAATGCTTTTATGAAATCTCAGCCACATATGCAGTCATGGATTTGATTCTTCCTAATTTTGGGAGTTGGGGGAGGGGGTTGTAATCATGAGTTTGCATTTATATTTAAATTTACTTGTTAGAAATTGTTGTGAAACTCCTTATCAGGCTATACGTTTACCATTTGAGACTCTCTTAATTAGGCAGCAAAAATTAGCCTTGCGTTGAAGAAGGAAAACAAGAGGACAATTTTCCCCTAGGTCACTGCTGGAAGAATGAGAGCCTTGCATCTTCATACTATTGAAATATGTGCATGCATGTCTTGTGATGCTTATGAACTCTGCTGCTTAGTCATTTGAGCATTTAATATGAAGGTTTCAAGTAGTTATTGTCTGACCCATCTTATGGAATAGAATAAATCTTTGTTCTTGCAGGTTAGTCATGTAAACACTTGACTTCTTTTGTGTTATATCCCTCGAACTGTAATATTTATTCATTTGAATAACATATGTTGTGCCATAGTCTCTCTTTTCTTTTTCGAGACTGTATTTTCTTATGAGAGTACAACGTTGAGTCTTCTATCAATTTGCAGGGTGGAATTATCTATTCAAATAGAGTTATAATAATGTCGACTATCTATCCAAAGCACATAATTGTTCGTAATCTGAGTCATGAAGTGGAACCTACTTTAAATGATCATCGGTAAGTATGCTGTCATAATAACGTACTTTCAATCTTATTTAGTGTTTGACGAGGTGTTATTTTGTCTTTCCTTGCAAATCAATATTAACTTGAAATAGTTAACAGAGTAAATGTGCTGGTTGATAAATATTTTAGTTAGTTTTTGAAAAATAGTGCCCCTTATTTAGTTTGATATTGTGTTTTCATAAAGCTTTTGCTATCTTTCTTTCGCTTCGTATTCGACAAGGAAAATTACATTTGGTTGCAGAGACAAGTTGGTCATTGCTCCTTATGGATTAGACAAATCAACTTGGGACCCTTCAACTGACTATTTTCTTCCAGAAAATTTCAATGCTGAAAATATCAATGGAAAAGCTGTTTGCAAAGTTTCATTGCTGCAGCAGCTGGGGTTATCTGAACATTCTTCTAGTATTCTTGTAAGTAGGTCGCCCCTTACTTTTATTTGTGTGCCATTGTGAATATATACAAGGAGAAAAAAGTATAACATAGTACAAACAATGTGAATGTGATAACTCTAATAAAGATTAAAAGATGTCCAAGGCAAGCTTAATGACTAACAAATTTTAAATACTACTGGAGTTAAGTGAACTGCAAACATCTTATTTTGTTAAAAAGTACTTCATGAAGATGGAGAGAATGAAATCACAAAGTCAAAACAATAAAACGTCCAAGGAAAAAGTGAACAGCTTTTTCCTGCGTCCCTTCCTTTGCTTGTGCTTGGAAATTTCTTCATCATTGTTTTTGAAATTATTCCTTTATTTACTTTTATGTATCTTCATTTGGAAATTAATGGTAAAGGCTGTTTTATTTTTCAAAGCAATATGACGAAAATAGTAACTTTATAACTGGTATATAATGTCACGAATTAGGAACATGTATGTGGTTTTACTTGGCTTTTTTGCTCATAATTTAAATTTTTAACAGGTTGGATGCATTTTTCCAGAAGGACGTGACCTGGATGAGAGAAGGTTGAAGGAAGTTATCTTGAATGCTAAGCATCACGATGTCCAGGTTGCCATCTCTGTGGAGTTTATACTTTTCTTTTGTGTTTTATTTTCAAAAAATTACAGTCTCATTGCTTCTAAGACTTTCTCAGTGACCGATATTGAAAAGAAGCTCCAAACATAGCAGTATGCATATGAATTTTTGTCTGTTTCTTACAGGAGAAACATAATATCTGTTGTTCCTGTGTTTTCATATTGAAGATAAACTAATAAAACCTTATTCAAATCAGCCTTGTATGAAACGAATCGGGCTATGGAAAATTCTTGTTTTAGTATTTGTAGTTTAAATCAGTTTGGAATAATTATTCTTTACAGTTCATATTTCTGGGGACCAGTGAAAGATCAGCCTTGAATCAGACACTCGAATCACTTCAGAAGGAACTCAAGGTAGTTCCCACACTGTCTTGGTTTTATATTTTATAATTCCTCGTAACTATTTGCTTTTTATTGCAAAAGTGGGGTTGAGCGTAACATAATCCTACAAAATCTCTACAAAATCGAGTTATAAGATGATGCTTGGACTTATTTATATATTATAATTTGGTTGAGATCCCCAAAACTTTCAGATATGCTACTGTGACAAAGAGTTTAGTGTTAGCAGTTTTGACTCCATTTTTTAGCAAACTGCCTGGGCATATCTTGTTCTACTCATTGTTCAGCAGAATGAACTTTTCAATTTAAATTATCAAAGCTGCACTATTTTGACATTATGTTCTAACAGAGATAGATTTCGTAGTTTTCAATGAAAAATTAATTATTGTATTCCTAATTTCCCCAAATAAATTAAATCAATGTTTGTATTTGTAACATAAAAAAGTAATACATTTATTGAGCGATGATATTACTTTAGGAAAATTGTTTCAGTAACATATTTATCGTTGTTCATAATCTATGTGATGGAGTTAGCGATATTTGTTTCCTTTTCTGCTACTAATGATTTGCCATTCCATTCAAAATCTTCAGGATGATAATCTTAAACTTTTGCCTACTTATGATGAAGCTCTGTTGCATTTAGTCTTTGCTGGATCCGACATCATCTTGTGCCAATCTTTTGCTAATCCTACTGACGAAATCCCTGTAAGACCACCATCCACTTTAGTGGTGATTTTTTCTCCACTGCTGTAGCACCTCAAGTAAAACATGCAGTATGAATTAAATTTGTTAGCCCAGCTACTAGGAAGTTGCTTAGGTGGAGATTGTTATATATCAACTGAATCTTACAATTTTTTGTAACCTGAATGTGTAGCTCATAGCATTAAGATATGGAGCAGCTCCAATAGCACTTACCTCTGATGCTAGCACAAGCAGGTAATCCATAAATATATTTTGTGATAGATGAAATTTTTTCTCTATTCTTGTTTAACACTTATTTCATTTATATCTATCTGCAAGGGTGATTCCTTTTGAGAGGAACTTCATAAACCAAGACCATGAGACTACTATGTACTCAAAATTGATCAACTCTAGCTTTTTGAACATGTCTCTCAGCCTTGCTGTTGATGAAATTGTATGTAGTTTCTAGTGATTTCTCCTTATCAAGTTTTACTATTTCTAGAAAATAACAATCCATGCAGTTATGATCCATGAAATTGCTTTCCTTTTCTTGTAGAGGACTAACACTGCAATGTGGAAAAGAAAAATAATGCAAGCAATGGCACATGACTTATCATGGGATGGTGAATGCTACGATCTTCATTTTGCAGCTTACTCGGCTATAAAGAATATGTGAAGTACATGTAATCATTTTTTGTTTAGTATTTCGGGATATGGCAGAATAGTATTATATTGTAGGTCAATAATGAATGAGGTTACAGGGTGAGACAGAAAATCCATCACAATGAGAGTGAAGGGGTTGGAATGGAAGCATAATATTAATATTCCCCCAATCAAGGGTCAGAATAATGAAATCTGGGTTACATATATCTTTATTTCGTATAAATTGAGAGGCAATTCCAAAATTCCAAAACATTACTAAAATGAGTTAATACTATTGTAAAATAACAGTTTGATATTATAAATATGTTTTTTAGTTCATTTTTTTAACCTTTTAATTTATGATTAACTTTTTTATCTTTAATTACGACAATATATTTATTAATGTTTTTATATGATTTATTAGATATTTTTAAAATAATTTGACATTATTAAATTCCATTTAAAAAATTATCTTAAAAAATATTGTTTAAAATAATATAGAAGTATTAAACATTTGATATTTTGTAATTTGTATTATGTAGTTTTAAATCATTAAAACTAGCATGTTTAAATT
>Ga0123340_1001587_pt1 | contig 19117 bp, 10 predicted proteins | sample SirMexnodulemix_FD_89961 | JGI IMG/M metagenome (GOLD analysis project Ga0123340, IMG submission 89961) | Root nodule microbial communities of legume samples collected from Mexico - Siratro Mexico nodule mix | ecosystem: Host-associated > Plants > Roots > Nodule | place: Mexico: Nepantla... | reverse complement strand
TATATATAGATAAGTATAAAACCTTTATGTTGTTAACTGTTGATATATTTTTTAAAATAATTATCTTAAATATATATGTATATATTGTATTATATTATAATAAAAGAGTTTGTGCAAGAATCTTTTACAATAAATGGGAGTGCATGTAAAATTAATTTTTATATTAAATTAAAATAAATTATTATTCGGTTGCAAAAATGACAATGAATGGTGAATTTAAAATTTGATCTCTTTGATGATGATTTGAAGTATTTTTTAATGTATTTTACATGAATAAGTTAGTGATAGTAGAATTTAAAAATATTTAGTTAGTAAAAGAGAAGGGTAGTAACTAATATAGGGCATGGCAGCATGAGAGCAGAATTGAATGACCGAAACAATCATCGTCGTCATCATCAGTCACATCACGACGCATGATTTTGGTTTTGCTTTGCTCCAAAACTGAATCCCAATCACGAAGAAAAGAATCCCTCGCTTGGATCTTGCAACACCATCAGAGGGATCCATGATACTCCTGCAGTCCCATTCAAGATTCCTGCTCCAGACCTTGTTGAATCGGGCCCAAAAGTACGCTCTTTCTTCTTCTCCTCCCTTACATTTACCATGCTCCTTTTCTTTTCTATAGCCACATATAATTGTAGGAAGGTTGAGTGGGACAAGGTGTGTTATATACATGACTAATATATTAGTCAGTTGTGACCCGAGAGTTGAAATTCGATATCTTTGAATTCATGATGTCTATAATGCACCCTTTTTCTTCTGGAAATTTGGTCTGTTTAGGTTAAGGTTTTTTAGTTTCATAACAAGTGTGCTTGAGGTCCTTTATTAGTAAATACTAATAAATACTATTTGCGTTATCCTATAATAATGGTTTTGCCGAGAACTGTTAAACGTAAGATTGAAGGTAACTCAACCTATTTTGTTGAAATGTTCGAGTATGGAATGGAATGTGTCTTGTGTTGATGGAATTTTAGTCTATGCTACTTAGGAACATTTTTTTCCTTTGTCTAATTTCTGATTAGTTTGCTATTTTTTTGAATTCTGGAAAGATTCTGCTGGGTCGTGTTCCTCTTTGACTTGAAAATATATGGTAGCAACTTCACTCTTTAGCTAACCAGATAAAATTAACAAAAGGGTGATTTCTGGGTGATGGATGGGAATGTTAGTGGTGTTGGATTGTCTAGTAAGTGAGGATGATGTAGTAAATGAGAAGCTGACCAAGTGAGCTATTTTTCTAATGTTTTTAAAGAGGTTCTATCTGTGAGAGAGATTAATTAAAGAACAATTGTTGAATAAGGAGGGTTAGAAGGGTGATTGAAATCCTGGTTTCTTTTATAGGTTTGCTGTTGGAAGAAGAAGGCAAAGCTTCATTAATGAGTTGGAGTTAGATAGTAGTAGAGTTGTGTGAGAAGTGAAATCTAAGTTTAATTTCTTGAGTAATCACTAACTTCTATAAAGTTCTCTACCTAGAAGCAATGCGTTCTATAAATTTATGTTCTCTACCTAGTAATGAGAATGTTAAGATGGGTTTGTTTCCACAAGGGAAAGGATAGGATAAGAAATGATTGTTTTGAAGGGGATATTGGTGTGGTGAAGTTGACATGAAATTGGTTAGGATGGTTTGGATTTTGTGGAGACATACAAAGAAGGCCGGTTAAGTACTTTGTAGAATTGGTTCAGAGTGAGAAGACAAGAAATATGCTATAAAGAGAAATCTATACCTAATGGATGAATTATGCACTCTCAGATTATTTGACAGAACCTGAACTCTTCCTACAACAAAATTACACAACTTCTACCCCATCCTTTTATTTCCATCCCCTAATCTTAGTAACTATTGCAACTGTATGATGTTAGCCAGTTCCCTTTGAGTTTTGACCCCCTACTCTCTTATTTCTCGTAACATACGCCTTACTGATAAGGTTCAAGGCATCAATCTTGGGGTGGAGATTTTGAAAAACACCAAAATGAGTTAGGCGGACTCAAAGAATGTAATTGCAGCAAATACCAAGTATGATCAGAGTTTTGGATAGAAGCAATGATACCCATTTTTTGAGAATGAGAGTGGCCAATATAGGGCCTAGTTTAGAAGTTTGAGGGTGAACACCCTCAACAAAACATGTGTAAATGTGCAGTTGAATATGTAAGTAAGTATATAAGAAGTAAGGGAAATTTGAGTGGATGAGAGGGAAACGAAGCCTAGTGAGATTTTTCTTTTCTTTTCAATAAATATAATACTCATGATTAATTAGATGACACATCACAGCAATGTCAACTACCAAAAATTTCTTTGGAAATTTCTTATGGCACAAAAGTGCTTTGCAGTTTTTAAGTTGTATCTATTTTTCTTTTAATGAAGGCTACAATGGGAGAGTATGACATGTCTCCCACCATAAGTGTTTTATACCCGTCAGATTTTCTTATTTAAAGATCAGTTGTGATATTTTCATTTAGTTTTTTTCTTTTCTCTTTTTCTCCTTGTCATTCCCATTATATCCCTTTCTTTTTTCTCTTGCTTCCCCTCTTATTCATTTCTTCTAAAATCCCATCTGATGCTTGACCTTCATTCCGCTATAAGCTTCATTATCAGCATAAGCTTCCATTACTGTAGCATCATCATGCACATTTGTCTTGATAAAAAGGTCCTGACAGAAACCAACTTGCACAATTAAAGTGCAAGCTTTGTGGATGTGAGCTTGTTATATCTCCAACTCCAACAACTCAAAACCATCAATGGGTGCATTGAGATTGACACCTTCTGGAAGGTTTTCCATCGTGGGGTGAAACCTGTGAAATAGAGAAAACACAAGGGAACAGTGGGTTTTGCATGTTGTGGTGAGTGTTGGAATGCCACTCAAATTCCATGTTCACCATGAGGCTGTGAGGGTGGTGGAAAGTGACATTGTAGAGGTTGTGGTTGCCATTGACATGCTGCTTTGGTTGAGAAGAAGGAAAGGAGGTGTGGGGAAAGAGTAAAAGAAGAGGGGAAGAAAGAGAAGATGAAAAAGGGGGTAGCGGGAAATAGCAGAGAAAAAAGAGTATAGGAAAATAAAAGAAGAAAATCACAAGCATTGATTTCTAAATGAGATAAACTGATAAGTATAAAATGATTACCCTTGGCGGAGGCATGCTACACTCTCCCATCCTAGCCATTGTTTTTCCTTTTAGCAATCTCATATTGTTAATGGATAGAAATACATAAAGACTAGTGAGACTACCTTGCTAAGAGACGAAAGTGGAGAATGGAGGACGGAATCCTTTATTATTATTGCTTTGTAAAATATGAAATTACAGATTTAAATTGTGTTGGAATTTCATCACAAAAGGTAGGAAAGATGGAAAATTTAGATTAAAAAAATTTTGAATTTGGGAATGATATGTTAAAATTGGGTCTAGTAAAAAGTATAATCACTTTTCATTCCTAGAATCAATTTTACTCTCCGAACAATTAAATACTGCCACTTTTCTCAAAGTTAATTCCACTCAATGAAAATTTGATTATTTTTCACTGCAAAAATTGACCAAGTCAAACACACTTGATTGCTGTGGTCTGGGCACTTTCTTGCTGCAAATGTGATTCCTCCTTCTAGCATATAGGCTTGGAGTCAAGGAGACCCAAGAGGGACTCTGGTTCAGAAAATTCCATGTAATGAAGTGTAGCTACTTCCCTACTTAAATGTGAACAAACTTGATGGTAATTGGAAAAGCTTTTTAACTCATTCTATTGTTACATTTATGTGAAGTGTGTAATTGTTGACTTCGATTTCATCTAATTATACATTTTGTGGTAATATATACTTTCAGCTAAAGAGACCACAATTGAACTGCACTTTTTGCAGCTAGGTCTATTGTTTCCCTTCCTCATGCTAATTAGCAATTAACAAAAGATTGTGAAGTCTGAACTTCAACTTTAATGATCTACACAATTTTAATGTTGATCACTTTTTTCAGTCTTGAAAAAGGAGTTGAACTGGATCACCACTGGGTTGAGTTTGATGATGTTCGATATCATATTCAGGTAATATTTTTTATGTTGACAATTGTCAGGAAAGTACATCGATGATTCTTTCACATGTATGGTTAAATTTAGCCCTGGACAGTTTTAATTGAATTTAAGTAGTTTTGACAGTTTTAGATTGCTATTAACCAAGCAATAATGATTGTAGGTGTCAATGAAGAATCCTCATGTTTTGCTGCTATCGGTTTCACTGCCTACTCCTTCTTCAGAAACTATTTTTGTCCGTGGGCTTCCTTTTGGAGCCATTGAAGCAATAAAAGCTGCATATGGTAATCTTGTGCAAATTCTTGATCCTCCAAGGGATGGCTTTAACCTCACATTAAAAATAAATCTGTCAAAGCTTCCGGCAAATCAAGGTACGAAGAGTTTCTGTATAAAATGTCATCTCAACTTTCCATCCTCCTTCCCAGGAGGAGTTTTTCCTAATATGCTGAATTTATAAGATACTGCTTTTCTATGCATTAGAACAGTTGACGAGTGTCAAATTTTCATTGTTCTTTTGACTCTTTTTTATCTTTGGAAATTTATCTGTCTCATATATATATATATATATATATATATATATATTAATTAATTAGAGTATAATTGAACTACTTAGTTGTTTTAATTTAAAAATTAGAAGTGGGCACTTGTCTGAATGAGTAGGGATGTTTAGTTCATATGGGATATTGGCATGTGTCATGTATGCCTATCTATATTCTGAACATTTTATGTTTCCTTGGTTCATCTTGTTAAACTGTAAGAAAGAGAGACATTGAGTTGAAGCTGTGTGTTTATGAGACAACACAAATACTTTATTTATATTGAGGAAAATGAACCAATGCAATAAATAGAGGAGATTTGATATCCTCTAATAATAAAGACATGATATGGGAATATATCAAAATGTTCCTAATAATATATATATATATATATATATATATATATATATAGGGTTTGCTCCTTGTTTCTATAATTAGAACACTTGCCTTCAATCCAGAGCATATGAATTGTATGTACTCAACTTGTTGCAAATATAATCAATCTTTGTGAATATGTAAGCCAATTGTTCGTTAGAGTTGACAAATCTAATAGTGATGTCTCTAGACTCTAGCTTTTCTCTTTTGAATAACAATCCACCTCAATATGTTTGGTCCTCTCATGAAAGACTAGATTAGATGCAATGTGTAATGTTGTTTGGTTGTCACATATAAGGTGTATTGGGGAACTTTCTTTAAATGTAAGCTTTTTGAGTTGTTTTAGCTGTATGAGCTCACTAATGACTAATGTCTTTTCCTTGTACTCTGCTTCTACAGTTGATCTTGCCACAACACTTTGTTTCTTGCTTTTCTACAATATCAAATTACCTCACTTGATAATAATACAAAGGAATTTGAAATTTCGGGAGTGTGTCTTTCCTGCTCTTAGTATCTCATATTTATAACTACTTTAGATAGACCAGATACAATGTATGATAAGGAAGAGAAGAGAATCTGAAATGAAATAAATTCTATTTAAAACTATGTAATCTATTTTCGTCTAACACTCCCCTCAAGCTAGAGCATTCAAATTGTATGTGCCAAGCTTGGAACAAATATATTCAATATGAGGTCCTCTCAAGGATGTTGTTAGTACATCTCCAAGTTGATCGTTTGATCCAACAAATGCACTGGAAATTTCCTTGGTCTGCAAGTTTTCTCAAATAAAATGACAATCAATTTCAATGTGTTTAGTCCTCTCATGGAACATTGGATTGGAAGCAATGTGGAGAGTCACTTGGTTATCACAATATATCTTCATTGGCCGAATCTCACGAAAATCTAATTCTTGTAGGAACTATTTTACCCACATAAGTTCACAAGTGGGGGATGCCATTGCTCTATACTCAACTTTCAGCAAATGATTTGACAACATTTTGTTTCTTGCTCTTGCAAGAGATAATTTTTCCTCCAAGCAAAACACAATAGCCTGTGGTAGAACGTCTATCCATAGGAGAACCAGCTCAATCAGCGTCACAATACTCAAATATTTGGATAATCCCTTTATCTTCATAAAGTAGTCCTTGTCTTGGAGCCTTTGTGAGATATCTTAGAATACGAATGACAACATTCCAATAATCAATATAAAATTTTTGTGTGAATTAACTCATAACACCCACTGGAAAAGACAAATTTGGTCTGGTAATAGGGAGATAAATGAGTTTTCCAACTAGTCTTCTATATCTTTATGGATCAAAGAAAACTTCTTCCTATTTTGCCATTAATTTCTGATTTAGATCCATGGGACAATCCACTGGTTTGCAATCAATCATGCCTATCTCTTTTAGGATGTCTAAGAGCATATTTCCTATGAGAGATTACAAGCCTTCCTTTGATTAAACTACTTCTATGACCAAAAAATATTTGAGATTTCCAAGATCCTTGGTTTGAAAATGATTGCACAAATGTTTCTTTAGTTGAGATACTTTAGCAGCATCATTCCCTGTACGATATCATTAACATACACAATTAATTACACATTTTCCAAGGGAGTTGTGATGATAGAAAATAGAGTTGCCCCATTGCGTTTCGGACCAAAGGATTGAACAATGTGGCTAAACTTTCCAAACCAAGCACGGGGAGATCGCTTGAGACCATAAAGAGAGTGGTGCAACTTAAAAACCAAACCAAACTCTCCTTGAGCAACAAACTCTGGAGGTTTCTCCATGTAGACTTCCTCTTCTAGATCCCTATGCAGAAAAACATTTTTAATATCTAATTGATGAAGGGGTCTGTGACGAATGGCTACCATGGCAAGGAAAAATTGAATAGTATCATTTTGGCCACCGGAGAAAAAGAATTACTGGAGTCAAGCCCATAGATTTGAGTATATCCTTTAGCCATTAATCGAGCTTTGAGGAACTTCACCATTAGGTCCAATCTTAATGGCATAGACCCAACAACAACCTATTGTCTTCTTCCCAGATGGAACTGGAACTAACTCCCATGTTTTGGTTATGTTTAAGAGCCTGCATTTCAATAACCATGGCTTCTTGCCAACCAGGATGATCAAGTGCTTCTGTCACATTTTTAGGAATAGTGATAGAAGAGACATAAGAAATAAAGGAAAAATAGTAAGGAGACAATCTGTGGTAGCTAAGAAAATTGTAAATAGGATGAGGATTATGGTTGGATCGAGTACCTTTGTGAATGGCAGTGGGCTAACTTAAGTCATCATGATCGGGAGTTGTTGTATTAGGTGATGATTGAGAAGGACCTGCCAAAGAGGACTCAACTTGGGGTACTGGACTAGCCATTTGGTTCCTGCGTTGATAGGTAATAAGAGGCGGTGACGATGGTTCAGGAGCATTCTGTAAGGTATTCTGAGTGTTGGGATGAGAAAGAATAGAAAACTCAACTAAGGGAATAGGAAGGACATGTTGGAAAGAATTAGAATCCTATGTAGAAAGAGGAAAGAAGGGAGTTGGTTCAAAAAAGGTGACATTGGCAGAGATATAGTTATTTTTGGTCTTGGGAGTGTAACATCAATATCCTTTTCGAAGTCGAGAATGGCCCAAAAAGACACATTTGATTGCTTTAGTTGAGAGTTTACCTAAACTTTTGGACATACCATGGAGGATTTTAGTGTTGGACTTTCTGCCGGCTGGTACGTGGCAGTGACAAATTGGGTTTTGCATGGTGGTTCATAGCGGCTGCGTTGGGTGTCTCAAATTGGCAGTTAGGAGTGACCATGGCAGAAATTCTGAATCGCACCCAACCTACAACTTCCTTTGGTTCTTGCACTTTGCGGTACCATTGGTTTCTCTTGTTCCAGCGCTGCAGTACTGGTGTCCCACTTCAGTGCTTTCGCTGTCCCACCGTGGCCAACCCACTACAGCATTGTTGATGTCCTGCTGCCAGTCACCACCGCTGGTTATTTTATTTTTTCTTTCTATTTCCTCTTTGTTCAGTGCCACCCTCTCTCCCTTCTTTTTTTCTTCTTTTCCACTCAAAGAATATTCTCTTAATATCTTAAACATTTGATCATTTCTTCCCGAAACCCCAATGGCAACTGAACCAGGCAGTTCAATAACATCCAAGACATAATTATAAATTTATCTTATATTTTGTTATTATTTGAAGTCTAGAACTTAAATTTGGTGGTATTTTGATTATATTTTATAATTGTTTAAATTTCTAGACATGATATTATTATTAATTATATGGTTGTCTTTCATTATTTTAGCATTACAAGTCTGTTTCTGCAGTTTTTTAATTATCTATATGTATATATTGTACTTTTTTTGTCTGCTATGCTTTTGTCATAACCTGTTATGGCTTCCAATAATCTTTCATAGAGGATTTTTGGGGTCGTTGATATTTTCCATTATCCAATAGCAATAACGTTGATTGAGAGAGAGAAACAAGAGAATGCAGGATGAATTTGGTGTGTAATGTACACTCGTGAATATTCTTATTTATAATGAGGAGACATAGTGTTGAGGAATACTATCAATAATTACTGATGAGAAATATTTGCTAAGATATTTCCTTATTGATGTAATCAAATCATATCATATTTCCTTATTTAATGTAATAAAATCATATTTTTAACAGTTTGGACTGTGGTACTTAGTAGAAATAATAATAATAATAATGCTAATGTTGTAGTTTCCAAGGCTACAAAAAAGTGTTTTTCTCCCCAAATATGTGGTGATTGTTAAGAGTTGGTTACTCATCTCTTTATGAAACTGGTTAGTTTATACAATTTTTCCTGTTATATTAACAGAGAAAATTCTGGTTTAAGGAAAAAGAGAAAAAGGAATTTCGATTTAATTATTTGGTTGTTGATGTTCTCTTACAATGGTGATGTTGAACTTGTGCAGAGCAAAAACATGCTTTTTTGGTAAAAGTTGCATCAATAAGAGAGGTCGTCCTTGGTGCCCCACTGAGAGTAATTTTAGAACATCTTGCTGCAAGGACCGTTGCTCCGGACCTGGATCCACTGGTTGCCCTTGTTCATCGGCCTAATGAGTCTTTCTTTCTTTTTCCACAGGTGTGATAATAGTACAACTTTCTATTACTAAAGCCTTTGTTGGTGCTTGCAATATTTTATTTACACTTTTCTTCCCACATTAAGAAGTAGTTCCATAACCATGCTAAGGAAAATAATGAGGCTGTTACTGAAAGCAGTGCTATCAATTCCGGATAGCAGTGTGTGGTTGACTTCAAAAGCGCTATTGTGGGAGAACTGCTGTTCTGGAATTTTTATTGTTAATATAATTTATAGTATATACATATAAATTCTTAAAAAATGATAAAGAATACTCAATTTATGACATTCATAATTAATAATAAAATGTCATTGGTGTCTTAAACAAAGATGCAAGTTAACATCAATAAAAGGCAAATATAGGTTCCTAGATAGGAATCTTCAATCATCATCTTCTAAATCTTAAAATGAAGTTGAATTTAGTGATGAGTTTTCTCTAATCGTGAGAATTTCCTTTGGTTTTGGAGCAAAGAACTAAATATGATCTTATCACGGAAACTTGTGGTGATCAAAATCTCATGACTTATAATCACAGTCTCACATATGTCGAGTGGGATCAATATCCTTCACTACAAAAATTAAAAAACTTATTAATAAACTTGAACTTTCAAGGCAATTCACATTTGAGTTGAAATATCAGAGACAAGGCCAGAATAATGTATATAAGTGGGAGACAGCTCTCACATCACAAGCCAGTTTTGTGGAATTGAGTTAAACTTAAACCTAAACTTTAAGATGGTATCAAAACTTCTCCTAGATCCATCGGAAAAAGGATCATCTACCATATTATCCATGGATCAAGCATAATAGTATATGTAAATGGGGGAAAATCCTCACTTCTAACTAGTTCTGTAAGGTTGAGAGAGGTTCAAACCCAAATTCAAATAAACGAGCACAGCCTTAATTAGGGGGTTTGATTGTAAAAAGGAAAATCCTTTACTGTAGCTACAAATTATTATAAATGCAATATGTCAATATGGAACTTAGTTAGGGACCGTTATGTATGGAATTAACTGCTTTAGAAAACAATTTTGTATTAGAAACTCTAGGAATATGTGTAGAAACCATTGATGGCAGTTATGTATTAGGAGTATATATCTGATAGATTTTTGTCTTTGTAATTAGGAAGTATAAAGCTATTTGTAGTTTATGAACAAATAATACTCTTTTAGGAGAATTTTGTCTTTGGGATGACAGGTGTATGCAGAATTATATGTGGTGAGAGACTGTCTTAGGGGCAGCAAGTGTGTTGCTGTATTGTGAGTAATTTTAGTGTTAAATATTATATTTATTACTTTTATCAGTTGGTGTTCTATCAATTTGGTTCTACGAGCCGGTTCAAGGAGGGAATCTTTGTGTCCAGTAGAGTAAACTCTGTTTTTGTCTTTGGGAGAACAATTGTACTGCTCTATTGTATGTGTTGTCCTTAGGAAAATAAATGTGTTTCTCTATTATGAGTGAATTTAGCATTCAATATCTTTTATTACTTTTATTAATTGGTGGCGTGCTATGAAGTTGGTCCAACCAAGGAGGAAACTTGTGACCTTTGTGTGAGGTGGAGGAGCCTAGGAAGAGACATTCATGAGATCTAAAGTCTAATTTATTGGGATTATATGATCTGATAAGGCCGAAAGTTTGATCCAATCTCTGTAACAGGTTGTAGCAATGTGTCCAAATTTGACAAATTAATACTGCATGTTGGAAAACTGACCACCACGATAATGTGCTCTGCAGTCACCGTGGCTGTGAATAGAGTTCCATTAAAGGTTATATCAATATCATGGGATGAATGATTGATCTATGCAATAGGATCTGTATTTTGTTGGTAGGGTGTGGTTGAGGTAGGGACTAGAGTAAAGTTGACAGAAGCTGAAGAATCTTTGAAGACACATGTCATGGGCAAGCGAAGTGACAAACGGTTGACTATTTCACTGTGGAGAGGTTCAAATCACAGAAATACCTGGCCTGTAATCCTGTGGAAGCTCTTGAAGAATCACATCAATGTGTTTTTGCAAGGAGGTAGACTCACTAACAGAAGCTAGAACATTGATTAAGGCTTTAACACGAAGAAACAAATTCTTCCATTGACTTGTCATCAAGAATTTCTGAGTACAACTCAGTCTGCAGCTGGCAAGAACGTGTGCTGAGTCTGTCTGAAAAAAGTCATGGATTTTGTCCCAAACTCGGTACACATGAACGCTGCCAGAACATGAGAAAGAATCAGAATTGAAAGAGACTATTGGAGCTAGGACATAAGCATCTGGTCCTATTGTGCTCAGACAGCATAATCAGGATTAAGAACTACTGCATCCCGAGAACTTCAGTGGAATTGGAGGACAAACAAGAAAATGTTGAAGTTGATGAGCTTTGATAACATCTTCAATCTCTGGATACATGTACCAGAGAGATAAAAAAAACTAGAAGATAATATTCTATATTATTGAAACTGAATTTTTCTTAATCTGAACACAAGAGAGAGATCTGTATATAGATCTGATATGAAAGGACAGTTATAACAAACTACAAGTGTACAACAAACTGAAAAAGTACACTAACGACTACCTTAAAGTTGGTTTTAACAAACTTTCTCTTGAGGGTTTATGTTGGGCAAAATAAATGACAGACCATGTAAGTCAGTGTTAGGCAGTTATCTTTTATGGTGTTGGTGTGACCATTATTGTTGTATATGTCAGTTATGTTTGTTTTAATTTTATATTAGACAGTCATGTTTTATGGTGTTACAGTTATATTATTGTGTATGTGATGTGATGGGGCTGAGGCTGTCAATGTGTCAGTTTGTTTTTTGTAGTGCTTTTGACGGAGGAAAATGTGTAGTTGATCTATTGTTTTTCAAATCTAGTCTAGTAACCAAATTAATCTAGTGATATATAACTACTTTTGTCTGTTCAATCCTTGAGTCCTACAGAAAGTCTTCTCCGATGGATCATTTATTAATATCATAATAGAACTGAATATTTCTTTTCAGAAGATATTTCTTGGTCTTCACAACAGCTCAGGTGAACTGGTTCCTTGACATTCTATGCAAAAAAATTGGGCACTTTTTCTATCCATAAGCATGAAGTTACAGCAAAATTTAGCATCTATGGAAAGTCCTGCTTTCATTGTGCTTCCCGAAGCCTTTAAAACTGACTTCACCAAAATTGGCTTGAGATAACTAACTTCTAGAAAAAATTACAATGGATATGAAGGCAAAGGGAACCTCTGTAGTGTTTGTTAGAAAAGTTTATTATTGTCATATGTACAGCTTTTATAAAACCTGTTCTTTGATATCAGACTTACAGCTCCTAGGTGTGGGCCTTTTCTTTCCTATCTTTTGTACTTCTGATTCAGATCTGAATATATACAATATTGATCTGCTGAGAGCCTCATACTCTGTCAAGCATTTCAGTAAAACGAAATCTTAATATTGTAAGCTTTAACTGTTCCAAAAAAATACTAATAATAAAGCAAATAAATAAATGGAGTAAAGTGATTGAACTATAGGGAGAACAAACAATCTTTGTTGCAATGAATAGCCTCTGATCAGTATCAACAAGGTACAAAACAGAGATAAGAAAAAAATACCACAGTATGATTCTCTTCCTATCTCTCCCAGGTATTTGAGAGAACTGGACTCTCCCTCCCAATTTTCTAATCTAATGCTGCCTTACATTCTTTCATTCCTATCGTCATACCTACATACAACTGAGGGTGGGGGTGGGTCTTATAATTATAGAAATAAGGAGCTGATATAATCAGGAATATCTAAATTATATATGTAATATTAGAAACATTTTTATATTCCCAATTCATATATTTGTTATTAGAAGATATTAAATTTTCTATATTTATTGTATTAACATTTTTTCTCAATATAAATAAAGCACTCGTACTGTCTTGGAAACACGATTCAATTCAATGTTTTTCTAACACTCAGTAGTCATCCCAAGAACCAAATTTAAGAATAGCAACATCAACAACCAACAACTAATTTGGTTCATTAGGAGACCCATTTAAATCATGGCTAAATATCATTTTTCCCTTCAATCTTGAAATCTAGAATCAAGTTATGGTTTTTCAAACATAACAAGCATTAAGAGCATAAATGAATCACTAACATAGATAAATAGAGAAAATCATACATGTTCGTGTGTGTGTAAATACACAAGAGTTTTAGTTTCATTAGATTTGATCGCAACAAAGAAAAGATTAATTATTCATGGTGAATAACCAATCAAGATTGCAAATCATATGAAAAGAGTCTCCAATGGTTGCTTCCCAACCTCTAAGGAGTCTTGTTCTGCCTCTTTGTATCTCTCAGTGCTTGGCTTCCATGCCCATTAATATGTTTTTGTTCCAATATAGGGGAGTTGACAAGTTTTATATTTTCGCTCAGTGCATTGTAAATCGCTGAGTGAATCTTCAAAATTCCATTTGCCTAAAATTTTCTCCGCTTAGTTTTTTGCTCCAAAGGAAACAATCTTCTCCTCTCCATTTTGCTGATTGAATTTGGATTCGCTTAGCGCATTTGCTACTTCAAGTTTCAGGATCTCTCTGCTATGAATTCAATTAGTGAATTAAGATTTGCTCAACGAATTTACAATTGCACATATTCTTGAATTAACACCTACTTGGCTTGGCTTCTCTCTGAATTAACAATTAAAAGGGATTAGAATAGTAATAACTATATTGCCGAATTAAACTCAATCAATTACGAAAGGGTGCTAATAAAAGAGGTAAAATAAAGTTTAGAAGTTAGAAATTTCAAAGAATTGCCACCAAATTATGACCATTAAAGGGGTAAAATAGGCAATCAACAATAGTGTTTTTTCGTGTTGTGCAAATATGCTTCATTAGTTGCTGTTAGCTTTAAGTTGGGAATAAGGAAAAGGATAAAAAAAATAATTCTTTAAGTTTGAAAATGGAAAATCTAGCTGATGAAACATTTTTTTTTTCAGACTGACAAGGTGACTGTTGTGTATCCTATGAGATTCAACGATTCAATAGACATTGTTCTTGCAACTTCATTCCTGCAGGTATGGTTTGTTTTCTATCACATGTCTAAGGTCATTGCTATTAAAGAGAGCAGGAAGAGATAAAAGCATAATTTTTGTTGCATTTTGCAAATATTCGTGTTGTGCTTTGCTACTCTTTTGGGTGATTTGATGGTTTCAATTTTCAAGCTTTATTTTAATTTAGGAATTTGTCGAAGCCAGGCGTACAGCAGGACTTCATAATACCCCTCCTTGTTCGTGGTCTCTTACTCCTCCACTGGAAATAAAAGGAGTTCCCTCTGATGCATTAACTGCAAATGCAGGATTTGTCACATTTGGTTAGTGTCAGGATCACAATGTATATATGCTTGGTTTTTTTTTCCTATTACTAGCAGCACTGTAATGTAATATGTTCGACTCTGCAGTTATTTTCCCCCGCCACGTTGAAGGTCAGAAATTGGATCGTACGGTATGGAATCTGTCAACTTTTCATGCCTATGTTAGCTATCATGTTAAGGTATGGATTTCTTTGATGAACCAAATATTTTCAGTCGCATAAATAAGTTTCAGTATTGTGATGACAATGTACATGCTGATCTCAATTTGGTATCATGAAGATATTATCTTTTGAATGAACTATTATTAGCTTGGGATATAAACTATCATCTTTGTCTGAGTACTCTTAAGGAATAAGGGTTTGAAATGATAAGCAAATATTTTACTCTATGAAATATTTAGATATGACGAATTTTATATGATTAAATAAAACCAAAAAAGTTTTGCCGACAATTTACTTATTTAAAGTATAATTTTTATTTAAAAACAGAGAGGGACATTGGTGAAAAGTGTTGGAGAGAGTATATGGTTTAATATAGATTCGATCACTTTCACTGTAAGTGGGGTATTCCAAATTATGGAAGAATTAGAGGGCTTAAGCTTATTATTATCTACTTGTCTGCCAATAATGTTTATCTTTACCAAACCTGCATAAATGATGTTCCATCCCTTATCTACATTATGCATATTTGTGACAGTGCTCGGAAGGATTTATGCATACACGTATGCGGCGTCGTGTGGAGTCCTTGATTCAGGTACTCCTAAATTTTATTTACTTATCCAAATTAACTGTGGTTACTAAAAATCTTTTAGTGCTTCAATTTTGTTTGACATTGCGGTAAAATGTTTGATTATGAAATGTAATATGGTGGATACTGGATATTACATAATGGTTAGGTATATGCTTCATTGAAAAGCTTTTTATGACCAGGGAATGTTCCCTGTTTTTTCATACTTTGTCCTAACATTGGCTTTCGGTTGTTGCAAAGGAATGCACATAACTTGGAAGATTTAATTGGCATCCTAGGGCCCAACTAAAATGGCTCTGTTCTCAAAATGGTGCAGTTTTTTTTTGTGTAATACCCAAAATGGGCAAAAAAAAATTTTTACCATATCATGCCCATGTGGCACGATTCATCGGATTGACAATCCATGATTTGTCCATTTTATTAAACATAAAAAAAAAACTGCACCGTTTTAATATGTGCACAGGTTTTGACAAGTTACCCTGTTTTCATGTTTTAATATTTTAATAACAATTTAAAATATTTTTTAATAATATGATAATGTTTTTATAATAATAAAAAAAGTAAAATCTAAAATGTGAAAAAATATGCATCATTTTAGTACCTAGTATCACCATTTTAGTAATATTTCAATTAGCAATAATTAAGAGAATTTATACTGAAATCGTGCCAGAAATTCATGATTTGCCCATTTTAGTAAAAATTTTTTTTTTCCCCATTATGGGCATTTCACAGAAACACTGCACCATTATGGGATTTAAACGCAACTAAAATACCACACGTAATATTTTATCCATTGAAACAGTTGAAGTGAACTTTTGCTACATTGGCATAAATGTGTTGGTGGTCATTTTCCCTTAAATGATGTGTTGCGTTTCACTGCATAACTTGCGATAAACCCTGCACTTGTTTTGTAGGCTCTGGATCGTGCCAAACCAGATGTTGAGAATTCAAAGAAAACTTCATTCAACAGATCCTTCAAACGGCTGGTTAGTTATGTGCATTTTTGTAATGGTTTTTAACTAAATTTTATTTTATAATAAACTTTTTTACTGGCTTATATAGGGTATAAAGGATTCAAGGACCAACTCATTTTCATAAAGGATAAGATGGTGAGGAAGATGTTTGGCTTCTGCTCTCTCTTGGACCATACAATCGCCAACCAAGGAATCACTAATGCATGTTTGCAGAATGTTCCAGATGCTTGTAACTCGAAGATTGGTTCTCCTTCTGAACCCTTCACACTCAGTATTCAAGGGCTTGCTGGCCTATTTCTGCAAATTGCTCCAGGAGCTTGTAATTTATTCATGGAAAAGAATAGGATACAAATACAAGAGAAACGACCAAACAAATTAGTTATTAAAATGTATAATTGTTTATCATCTGAATGCGCTGTACTATATATCTGTATTTGGGGACACATATCAAAACATCTTTCTTTTTGAGGCATTCATAAAATTTTCCTTTCATTGTAAAGTATCTATGATTTGTTGATGCAAGTTTAAACTTGTGAATGAGGTGGCATGGATAAACTATTTTAACTTACGAGGGGTTTTGAACAATGAAATTCAAATCAATCGTTTTTAACCGTGTACCACCCCTTAAGTCACTCAATCACTAAGAAATCTGTCAGTCTCCTCAGAACTATTTTACCATAGTTGACTTGAGCTGAAAAGATTTGCTAAACGTCAAGTAGTAGCAGAATTAGCAATATGTTTACTAGCTTACTGAGACCGTGGAATCAGCACCTGAAGCTTATTCTGTTAATGAGTTATCATGCGACAACATCTTACCTGATCGAGAGACTTCTTGATAATGTTATTTTGCTGTTGTGTTTTGTATTTTTCTTTCTATTGGTTCAGGTACCTTATGATCAAATAAAAAAGTATGTATGCCTGTAACCTCACTAGTCAAACACAGTTTCATTACAATTCACTTGTCTTATGGTTGAATAGAGCCATAAAATGTTCATTAGGGATTATATGTTCTGTAAAAATTGAGAAACCTACCTCTAATGCTTATCATCTCTTTTGAAATTGGGAATCACAAGTGTACCAAAATCTTTAAAACACTCTTTCATGTTGACAAATGTTATCTATAGACGAAGTTGTTAAAAGGGTAGAAGCGTCATCGAATATAGAATCTCATGGGAAGGATGAATTGGTGAGAGAATAACGTGGAAAAACTGTTATGTAGAAAATACATGTGGTAGAAGGTTAGAAAAACAAGGCTAACAGAAGAAGTGAGTGTGTAAGTAGAGTAAATCAAACATCGAAAGATTTTGTGTGGTGAATAAGGAGAGCAAATTATACAAGGATTAGACAGAAGGAAAAAAAAGAGGGAGATATTGTAAGGAATATCTTTTACGTTTTTCTTAGTATTCTACTTCACAAATATAGTGTTAGCCTAAGTTATACTTAGTTTGATTTTTTTATAGGAAAGAGACTGAAAAATATACTCTCAAAGCAATTATATAGGAGACTCTGACACTATCTTTAACCTAAAACGATAATACTACTAATGTATGAATAAATTTTATAAGGGATGATGGTATTATTTTCAATCCAAAAATTTATAAATTTGTATTTATAAATTTTTTTCTTATATGTCACAATTTTGGCATTTATATATGAGACTCATAAGTGAATTTTTAATAATATTACTATAATCATAATATAATGTACAGATACTTTTATAATTCTTTTCTTTTTCTTCTTTGTTTTTATTCACGTGAGGTTCTTACTTTGATGCTTAGATTGTCACTATAGCTGAGAATACTCAATTGAAAGAGTAGAGAATTGATGCAAAACATTTAGGAGCTGATGGAAAAATGTGATTCAACTTATATTTCCAAATTTGAGAAAATTGAATAAACTAGGAGAGACAATCATCACGCAAGCTACTAGTGGTTCAAACTCGGACACTACAAATTCAGGCTCATCCAAACCCCATCCCAGCTTCAAAATATTAAGCTAGATTTTCCAACATTCGATGGTTCAAGTTCTAATGGATATTCAAAGAAGAACAATTCTTTGAATACTATGATACTCCAAATTTACAATTGACAATTACTTTTATTCACACGGATAAATATGTGGTTCCTTGATTTTCAAATGATGTAGAAGACCAATCTTATCCAATCTAGGGTGAGTTTCACTCACATTAGAATTGGGAATTTAGACCTTCACCATTTACATGTCCTAATCTACCTTATTTAAACTTGTTAAATATAAGAATAATTTTCCTTGCGTAAAATACATACACATGGTTATTTATTTATTGATAGGAATAACTACTGAAAAAATAGGAGTTAAGCCTGTTACATCCAATACTCCCCCTCAAGCTGATGCATTAATGAAAATATCTACTAATTGATCATTCAAATTAACAAACTCAATCTTGATATCTCTAGATATAATTTTTTTAATAAAATGATAATCAATTTTAATATATTTAATCCTCTCGATATTTGAGCTAATATAAAAAACAACTTGATAAAGAGACCATCTTTGAAAATTAGTCATGGCTATGAATAAGCAGACAAAAGCAATCTTTGTCACTAGAAAAAACATATCACCATAATCCAAATAAAAAATTTGTGTATAACCTTTAATCATAAAAAGAACTTTGAGATAATCAGTAGTATCATTACATCAAGACCAACTTTGTTATCAAAAGCCCACGTGCAACCAATAATAGATTTTTCATAAAATAAAGGAATGAGTTTCAGTTTCACTATTCTAAAAGGCACTTATTTAATTAAGAATTTCTTGACACCAATTAAGAAGAGTTAAGACATCAACTACAAATTTTGTGAAAAATAAATAAAAGATAATATAAAAAGGTTAAGATAGTTTATATTAAGTTAAAGCGATATATTGTGGAGAGGGATTATATATATATATATATATATATATATATATATATATATTTATGGATTATAAAGAGAAAAACATATTTAGCACGAGAGAAGGTGGGATAGAGAGAGACATTTAGTAAAATATGAAAAGTTT
>Ga0123340_1001584_pt1 | contig 19129 bp, 20 predicted proteins | sample SirMexnodulemix_FD_89961 | JGI IMG/M metagenome (GOLD analysis project Ga0123340, IMG submission 89961) | Root nodule microbial communities of legume samples collected from Mexico - Siratro Mexico nodule mix | ecosystem: Host-associated > Plants > Roots > Nodule | place: Mexico: Nepantla... | reverse complement strand
TATATATATATATAAACTTAAAATCATGTTAATTGTTAAGGTTTTGTAATTGTTAAAAATTACCTCAACAACAGACATTACACTTCAATTTGACATTAAAAACAATAAATTGTTTAAATGTAATTAAGCTCACAAAACTAATTTTAGGATATTTATATTACATTACGCTTATATAGCATAAGTTATAACATATGGAGTTATATGTGCATAATGAAATATCTTTGCTCTTATCGAGGATATGACAGTAATTAATATGAACTCGTTGAGGGCGATCACGTTCGAATTGGGTGTCAAGCAATCCAAACTGCTCTGAGCTTATGTGTGTTCTAAGAATCAGATGGAAGTCCACTTGCCATGACACATGACACTCTGACGCTCAAGTTAATAAACGTATTTCTGGAGAATAATATGATTAAATCAGAGTGAATTGTAAAAGTTAAGTTAGGATTACTTCCTAAATTAGGGTACATATGTTCATCCTATGGGCTAGAGGACCAGGCCCATGTGTTGGAGTAACTGACCGAACAATTACTAGGCAGTTGCAAGTGGATCCGAGATGGGGGAAGTTCAATTTGCCTAACCCCGGGTCTTTCGGTGATGACTGCAACTGACCCGAGCTCTTCGGGTGCTGACGGTACACAAGCCCCTCAAGCTCCGAGTCATAGATGATGAGTGAGTTAGAACAACAAAAGTGGATTAGTTGTATGATATTCATTGACCAGAGCTATTTTGTTCTGGACTATCTTTTTGTTTAAGTGGTCAAACTGGATTTCAATATCTAATAGTTGAAAAGTTTAGAGAACATAGTTCGTGTGGCCGAGTTCAATCCCAAGGTCGAGCTCGAGCTCTCGTGGGAAAGATTTCACTCACCCACCGAGCTCGAACTCATACGACCGAGCTTGCATTTTTGTCTTTATGAGGGGTTTTCTCGTTAATGATCATTCTTCTGGTAGGTGAAACCTTTTTCGTTGTTCTACTGTCTTTCTGACGTGACGTTGGGTAGAGAGTCTACATGACGTCCACGTGGCATATCCTGATTGATGACTTAAGACCACGTGGCCCTAGAAGTGTTTTGGAATGCAGCGTTTTGAGTTTCATTTTCACCATTCTTCCCTCTCACGTTTCGAATACATAAGGTTTTAACATTTAAACCCATTTGTACTATGCTATTCGAGCAAACTTCAGTTGTGTCCTTTCAACCTCTCGATCACCTCGTTGGCCTCTTGTTGTGTGCTTTTTCTTTTCTTGGTAAGTTTCTTGCATTATGGCTTCTCATGTTGCTGACTCTGGCTCTTCTTCTTCTTTGTCTTCTTCCTCTCGGACGGAGTCTGATGGCGTTGCAAGGCGATTTGTCGTCGGCGCCTAGCCCCTTAGGGTAGCGGGTTCTACTGCAGAGAGACCTCTTGCAGCAAATCCAACTTCCCCTCTCTCTGCTACTGAGGTAGCTAGGAAAAAGGGGAAAGTTGTTGCTACTCCCTCAAAGCACAAAGCTAAAGCTTTGCTGGAGAGTTCGGTTCAAAAGAAAAAGGGTAAGGGACAATTGCGTTATCCTCCTCCAACTGATCAGGATTATGTCTAGGTTAGTGGAGAGGTTGATACGTTCTCCTCTCGATGTTCCAATTCCTATCTCAAAGAGCATGTACATTTGTATGACATTTGTGTTCCAGAGTTTGTCTTGTATATAGGTCTAGCTGGTTCTAAGAAATCTTAGCGTATGTATATGTATCCTACTATCGATGCCGACGACTGTACCTATGTGTATGAATATATGTTGAAGACTTACTACATGCAACTTCCCTTCTCAACCTTCGAGTGTGATATGCTAACTATAATGAATGTAGCCCCTAGTCAGCTTCACCCCAATAGTTGGCCTTTCTTAGAGCTTTCCAAATTTTGTGTAACTTCCTCCATCAAATTTATGTTCTTCTACCAATTGAAGTATGGCTTCTAGTTAGAGCAGGCTTTCCAAAAATATACTTAATTGGATCCATTTTAGAAATCAGCCATGCTGTGTGACTCAACATATATTGTCTCAAGCGATTTGTTATCCAAGCCAATGCACAACAGGTCTTCTCTAATGCAGAGTATCTTTGGTCGCAATCAGTATATTTCTTGCTCAGATAATATATGGCATTCTCTCTTTTCCCCGTTTCATCATGTTGTCCAAGAACACAACCCATTGATCTGTCTAATAGTGTCAGATAGAGAATAAGAGGCCTTCTAGGGACTGGTGGACGCAGTATTGGAGGTTCTCTTAAATACTGTTTAATTTTATCGAATGCTATCTAACAGTCTTCACTCCATTCTACCACTTGATTCTTTCGTAACAATTTGAAAATTGGCTCACAAGTGGCAGTCAGTGATAGATGTTTTTCAACAAGTGTATTGAGTCCTCAAGTAATATAGACAATAAGTCGAGTATCGTATCCATAGGAAACGAAATTTATGCTTGTAAATTGAATCAATATCAATTGTTTTATGAATGGAAATACTTTATAATGATTTGAGTTTGAGTAATTTATGACGTAATAACAAAGCAATCAATAATAACTTGTGGTAAATCAATAGTAATAAAGGCCTTGGGATTGAATTGTAATACTCTCTTTCGTATACACTCTTAACCCAATTTAATATCATCTTTTCCAATTACCAATTTGAGCAAATAAAAGTCTTTTCAACCTGATTCCTCTAGCATTGAAATTCATAAATTAAAATACCTAGCTTCTATTCCTAGTTACTAGAATAAGTTAATCCGCATTAAGATCGGTTGCTATAAGCAGTCATTACATTATAATCCATCCCTGAATTTATACATGCAATGTGTTTACGTTTAGTTTCAAATTCGAAAAGTGCTTTCCATTCACAAGAAGAATTCTAAGATAGGTCAAAATATGAATGAAACGTCAAAACAAAGGTAAATTGAATTAAATGATATCAAACCAATATTAAGAGTGCATTTGAAGTTGAGAAATTACATTCAATCCCAAGAGTAAGAAAGTTAGCTACGCATGGTAGCCATGAAAATACAAAAGCAAAGGAAAAGAATGGATCTTGATCACGACGGTTGCTTCCCAAGTCTCCCACGAATGATAGGTGGTCGCCCCCTCCTTTGACCTAGCTCTCGCCTTTTATAACTTTCGCCCTTTGCATTAGGTCAATTTAAGGTTGTTATCTCGTGATCCGTGCTCCAACAGCCTTGACGCCTTCAATTAGGGTTTTCTTCTAAAAATACTTTAAGTGAGTTTTAGCTTAGGCTGTCTTCGTTGCTTAAGCGTAAAGTCACTTATGCATTTTCTCTTGCTTATTTCCTCTATTTCAGTGCCTATGCTCTCTCTCTTCGGATTTAACCTAATTCTAAACAAAATTCGCTCTTTCAACAATAAAATGCATTAAGTAACAAAATCAACAATAAAAGAGAATAAAATCCAAATTTAAATTGAATTAATAACAAAATCTACCTAATTAATAACATAATCAATTCAAATATGCCTATAATCAAACTACTAATTAACACTTATCAAAAGTCTCCCCACTTAGCTTCTTGCTTGCCCAAGCAAGACAATTACAACTAAGTTCTCAACATCACATATTTGGTCCTTTTTTTCAACCGTCTTCCTAAATTCAAGCAAGCACCTGCAGCTCCATAGATTAAAAATTCAGCAATCCAATAATCAGATAACAGTCCACAATTCATGACAGGACACTCTCAACTCACACAATCCTGTTTATCTCACCAAAGTGACATACTACTCTTGATAGCACTAGTGGGCTACTGTGATGATTTGATGAAGCCAACCAAGTGAAGAAGTTCAAGACCTTATGATCATATGTGGAAAGCATGAAGATTTCATGAAGATTGAAGAACTTGATCTAGAACCTAGGAGTGTGTGTTGTGGGGTAAGTTTGAGTTCAAATCATTGATGCATGTAATCTTAATCAATGATAAGCTCTATAAGTATTTTCTGAATTAACAAAAGTTTTGATAAATCATTAAAATCAAAACTTGCGTTTTGAACAACTGTTTTAACTAACTGGAGAAAAACAGTTGACTATTTGAAAAATCAATCGACTGAATTTTAAATGACAGTTGTCTATAAATAGCTGGCACGAAATTTTGGAAAGACACAAAATTGAAATCATTTTAAACATTTTTTGAGCAAGAACATTTGAGTTTTTCAAAGAGAGCAAAAGCGCCTTTGTGTCAAGTGATCAAGATCAATTAACGTTTTCATCAAGAACTATTTTCTGGTTATAGTTTATTGTATCTGGTTCATTAATATTGTGCTGAAACTGTTTGTTGAACCTTTGTTGTTTGCTTAACATATTTTCTTGAGTAGTTTTCATAAAAATTATCCATTATCCAAACAATTTGCGAAAATTTTCAAGTGTTCAATTCACCCCCCTCTTGAACTTGGCCAAAACATATTTTACAATTGGTATCAGAGCTAGGACTTGAATCCTAGTCAAGTTTTTTCGATCCATGGCCGAGAACAAGTTGCCTTTTGCCGAGGGAGCCTCTATACACAGGCCACCCATGTTTTCTGGGGTTAATTACCAATTTTGGAAAGTGAGAATGAAGATTTTTATTAAATCTATTGATAGAGGTATATGGAATGCAATAGTGAATGGACCTTACATTCTAGCTTATGTTGTGAATGGAATATATGTTGCAAAGTCATTTGATGAGTTGACTGATGTTGAAAATAAACATGTTCAATATGATTGTGTAGCCAAGAACATAATAACTTCAGCTTTAAATCTAGATGAGTTTTTCAGAGTGTCACAGTGCATTTCTGCAAAGGAGATGTGGGATATATTTGAGGTTACTCATGAAGGCACTACTGACGTCAAACGGGCTAGAAAGCATGCACTGATTCAAGAATATTAATTATTCAGAATGCAGCAAGGTGAGTCAATTGCTGGTGTGCAAAAGAGATTCACTCACATAGTGAATCACTTGATCAGGCTTGGAAAGCAATTTGACAAGGAGGAGTTGAATATCAAGATCCTCAAATGCTTGGATAAAAGTTGGCAGCCCAAGGTTACTGCAATTTCAGAGAACAAAGATTTGACAATTCTCACCACAACGACACTCTTGGAAAGTTGAGAGAACATGAACTGGAAATGATGAGGTTGAAAGAGATGGAATCTGCTGAGAAGAAAACTAGAAGCCTCGCACTCAAATCAAAGGTTGCTGAAATTGAAACCAATGAGGACAGCTCAAAAGAAGATAGTGATACTGAGAACCTCAGTCTGCTGACAAAGAAATTCCAGAAATTCATCAAGCTGAAGAGCAGGGCAAAGCATCAGTAATCTAAAAGGTATACTAGAAAACCTTATTCAAGTTCAAATAAGCTAACCTGTTATGGTTGTGGCAAACAGGGACATATGAAAGTTGACTGTTCAAATCTGGCTAACAAAGAGAAGAGCATTGAAAAGAAGAATTACAAAGCTGGAAATGGAGGAAAGGCATACATTGCATGGGAAGACAATGCATCTTCATCCAGCAGCTCTTCACAGAAAGACATTGAAGCAAATCTGTGTTTCATGGCTGGAAAGAATTCTGAGGAACAGTCAGCATCCAGTAAACTGATGTGGTATCTGGACAGTGGATGCTCAAAGCACATGATAGGAGAGGCTTTACAGTTGATTAACTTGAAATGGAAACCAACAGGATTTGTCACCTATGGAGACAACAATTGAGGAAGAATTCTTAGTGTTTGTGATATAGGAAGCGAGAATAAAGTGATCATAAAGGATGTGTTGCTGGTAAAAGGTCTGAAACATAATCTGCTGAGTATCAGTCAACTATGTGATCGTGGATACAAGGTCACATTTGAACTAAAGCAATGTACTATAGCAGACTCAGAATCTACTAAAACAGTTCTTGTAGGTAAAAGAGTAAGTAATGTTTATATGCTTAATGTCTCAAGCATCATTCCTAGTATGAACTGTTTGCTATCCCGAGATGATGAATCTTCGTTGTGGCATAGGAGACTTGCACACATTCACTTGCATCATCTAAATAGGATTGCATCTAAGGATCTTGTAATTGGTCTTCCTAAGCTTAAGTTCAAGAGGAACAAACTATGTAAAGCATGTCAAAGAGGAAAACAAACAAAAAGTACTTTCAAACCTATAAATGTGGTTTCTACTTCTAGATCACTTGAGATGCTTCACCTAGATTTATTTGGTCCTTCTAGAACCATGAGCATAGGTGGTAATTTCTATGTACTTGTAATTATTGATGATTACTCACGTTTTACCTGGACCTTATTCATTTCTTTGAAAGATGAGACTTACCATGTGTTTAAGAATTTTGCCAAAGTTGTACAGAATGAGAAAAACAACAGCATAGTGTGTATCAAATCAGATCATGGCAGAGAATTCCAGAATGAGAAGTTTAACAGATTCTGCAGTAAGTTGGAAATCAAGCACAACTTCTCAGCACTAAGAACTCAATGCAGAATGGAGTTGTAGAAAGGAAAAACAGATCTTTGGAGGAACTGACCAGAACAATGTTCAATGAGACTGGACTACCTAAATACTTTTGGGCAGATGTTGTCAGCACAGCTTGCTATGTACTAAATAGAGTGCTGATAAGACCTATGTTGAAGAAAACTCCATATGAACTACTCAGAGGAAGAAAACAGAATCTGTCTCACCTAAGGGTATTTAGCTGTAAGTGTTTCATACTTAATAATGGTAAGAACAACCTGGGTAAGTTTGACTCCAAGTCAGATGAAGGTATTTTTCTGGGTTACTCACAACATGGTCATGCTTATCGTGTCTATAACAAGAGGACTATGCTAGTAGAAGAATCTGTACATGTGAATTTTGGTGAAACTAACCAAGATTTGCATGAAAGATCTAAGACATGTATAGATGATGAAATTCCAAGTATTTAACAAGCTGGTACTGAACTGGAAAATAAGACTGAAGAAACCAGTTTGCTACCAGAAATTCAGTCAACAGAACCAGAAGATCAATCTCTTGAACAAGGAGTGAGGTTTGAACACTTGTTCCGAGAACCAGTGAGATGAATGTCATTGGGACTAAGTGGGTGTTCAAGAACAAGTTAGATGAACAAGGTGTTATTGTGAGAAACAAAGCTAGACTGGCTGCCAAGGGTTAAAATCAGGAAGAAGGAATTGATTATGGGGAAACCTATGCACCAATAGCAAGACTTGAAGCTGTGAGACTGCTCTTAGCATATGCTTGCATGAATGGATTCAAGCTTCACCAAATGGATGTCAAAAGTGCTTTCCTTAATGGATATATTGATGAAGAAGTTTGTGTTTGTCAACCTCCTGGATTTGAAGATCATAAGCATCCAGATTATGTCTTCAAACTGAAGAAAGCTCTATACGGTTTGAAGCAAGCCCCAAGACAGTGGTATGAGAGGTTAAGCAACTTCTTACTATCTCATGCATATGAGAGAGGCAAAACAGATAAGACATTGTTTATTAAGAAAGCATTCAATGATATTATCTTGGTTCAAGTATATGTTGATGATATTATATTTGGATCCACTAATCAAAATCTGTGTGAGTAGTTTGTTCAGCTATGCGGGGAGAATTTGCAGTACTTGATTGCCTTACTTAGTACCCTAAACAAATCGGCAACATAACATCTAAGGGCTCTAAGATCTTTACATGCATCCTCACAAAGGTAGGTTCCCTATTTTCTAGAGGTATAAAGGTCACCAGAGCTATGGCCCTTATTTATCACCTTATTTAAAGTTGTCGGTAAACAACTAGCTTATGAACAACCAGATAAAAAGAACAAACTCTGATTGGGATTCTCATGAAAACTGGAGTAGGAAGTACATCCCGTCCAGTATCACCGAATCCCTCTCTTTCTAAACTTTTTTCAGACCCGTGGTTTTAGGGTCCCACTCATGATACATGCATAAAAAGTGTGTGTCAAGGGAGAAAACCTGTACCCAACCCCCCACCTACAAAACAGGCATAAAAATCCCAGGCAGGTATATAGCAGATCTAACTGATAAAGCATGTCGTCTACCCTAGGGTTCAATTATTCCAACAAGAACAAACAAGCATACATATATACAAAGAGAAAGGAAAATTATGTGTCAAGTTCATTCCCTAGTGGAGTCGCCATCTATCGCAACCGAGGTCACCATGGGGTTGACGATCCAAAAGAGAAAATTAAAATAATTGAAAAATTTAGGAAAAGGAGTCACCACCATAGTTTATATGGAAACTTATGTAAAAACCGAAAAAGTATAAGGCAAGTCTGTGAAAATCGAATTTTGGATCCAGGAGTCGGTTATGTGTGGAGAAGGTATTAGCGGCCCCACAACGCTCTTCCTAAGACGGTATCTTTAATTAAATAAATAAAACGAGTTTAATTTTAAAAATGTTTACTTTCTCAAAAAAACGAAAATAAAAACAAACAAATATTTTTTTATTTTTGGAAGGGGCCCGACAAGGTTTGACCTTGCTCCTATGTATCTCCATCAGAGATGGAGAATCTAGTTCTTTAGAAAATTTGATTGTTGAGTTGTTTAGTATTTTTTAGTTTTGAGAGTTTTTTATATTTTTTATTAATTTTGTCAAACTTTATCTTGGATATAGTTAGACATGTACGGCCTTTTGATAATCCAAAAAAAAAAATCTTTCAAATTAAATCCCATGACGCAGACGGACATTTAGGAATTCAAAATTTATTTAAAAATCTAAAAATAAATTAAAATCTTTTAAATTAAATCCCTTGACAGGGACAACTATTTAGGAATTCAAAATTTATTTAAAAATCCAAAAGAAATTAAAATCTTTCAAATTAAATTCCATGATGTAGACGGCCATTTAAGAACTCATTCAAAATTTATTTTTATTAATTTATTTATTGTTATTATTTTTAAAAGAAAAATCTCACGTGACGCGTACGCCATTTGGAGATTTAATCAAAAATTTATTGTTGTTGTAAATAAAGATCAAATGCAAAATTATTTCTAAAGCTTTTTAAATTATTGGATATATGGAGAACAAAGTATTATGAAAATAGACGAATTCTTCCTCCACCCCCATACCCTCTTCTTGCACCTTCATACTACTTATTGTTAAAAGACAACTATGCCCTTAACTAAAAAGTGCAAAGACAAAAATACCTTCCATCTCCTTCACCCCTATATCCGGTTCGCAGTTCATCCGTTCGTTTCTTTCTCCCAAATCTTCAATTAAACCTTCAAACAAGTCGTATATAAGCAATTTTTTATGTTTATTAGCAATTAGTAAGTTGTATTGTTGATTAGAGTAGTTGATTTGGTGTTTTGGGGACTGTCGAGGGCGAACGGAGAGCTTTTCCAATTGGCAGCATGCCAATCGGATGAGCTTCATCAGGTTCTCATTTTGTTTTGGACAACCGCATGGCATGCTATCCGGTTTACATTTTTTTTCCAAATGTGAACCAGATAGGAGTGTCATCCGGTTGTCATTTACAAAAAAAAGGACAACCGGATGGCATGCCCATCCGGTTCACATTTTTTCAATTTTTTTTTAAATTAACAATAACTTTGTGCACTGTGACAAATATGGTTAGGAAACTGCAACTTTGTCCACTATTAAACTGTTCACCTTCTTCTGTGCCTAATTTTTTTTAAACTTAATGCAATTAAATTATGACTTTGTTATATGTGTTGTTACCTACCACCACTCAATTAAAATTATTGTACTTAAAAGTAAAAACAAAATGAAGAGTTTCTTTTTTGTTGCCTATGTATTTTTACTCCTCATTCTAATTTCCAACCCCATTTTAAATGAAGAGTCTCTTCTGCTACATTTCACGAAGAGTCTATTTGTTTTACACAGTTCACTTTTTCTCATTGGGTTTCATTTCAAATTTAATTAAAATAAAACTAAATTAATTTAATTAAGGCAAATGAAGAGCCAAACAAGAGTCTTCTCGACTGCATTTTAGGAAGAGTCTACGTTCACTCTCCTGATTAAGTTTCATTTCAAATTCAATTAAAATAAAACTAAATTAATTTAAGGCAAATGAAGAGACAAAGAATACAATCTTTCCAAACCAAGGAATCAGACACCTTCCTATAACATAGCGTTCCAACAACTCATAAAAAAATAAAAAAATGAAATTTAAGAACTGGACAAGGTGGCGTCCGGTTCACAACTTACACACCGGATGACACCCCGCTCCAGTTCATCCGGTTCTCATTTTTTTTAAATTTGAGAACCGGATAACCAGTCATCCGGTTCTCAAATTTCAAAAAAATGAGAACCAGATGGCTGGCCGTCCGGTTCTCAAATTTAAAAAAAAAATTACAACTGGATGGTTGGTTGTCCAGTTCTCAAATTTTAAAAAAAATGAGAACCGGATGGCTTCATCCGGATGCCCTACCAGAAATTAGAAAAATCCACTAAAATAAAAAATCTTACCTCTTCGTCGTTCCTTGTCGTCGATAAATACTGCACAATGGTCGGAAAGTCTTCCCCACTGTTCAATCACCCTCAAAAGCTTCAAAAACCACACTGTAAAATATGTATTTCAGAGAAAATAGAAACTGTATCATTGTTCATTCGACAGACAGGGAAGAAGGTTGGGGCTCTTTAATAAAATAGGGATAATTTGGTAATTTCCACAAGGTCACTTTTGGAATTAAAACTTGTTATGAAGGTGAAGAAAGAGGGTATGGGAATGGAGGAAGAATTCGACATGAAAATATTGTTAAAAAAAATGCAAATTATAACTAAAAATAATGGGCCAACAGTTTAAGCCCAGATCTTTTTTTTATATATAAAAAAAGTATACATGGGGTGCTAGATGACAAAATAAGAGGTGCCAAAAGCTTTTGGGTTTAGAAACATGAATAAAGCCCCATAGCTCAACCCTAATTCTCTCACTCTCATCTTTTTTCACGCATCACATTTGGCACCAAACCACAAAGGAGATGGCGCTACATTCACGATGGTGCAAAAGAGATTGGGATTGGCATTTGGTGGAGGCATAGTGGCACGTGCGGTGATGAATGGTGGTTCGGAAGTGAATCGGCCATGGTGGAAATCGTTGAGGGTATTTGTTGGCTAATGGCAACACCCACTGTGTCGTGGCGACGGCGGCGGGCTCTTGCGGAAACGGGGTGGCTAGAGTGAAGTTCGTGGCGGCTAGGGTTTGATTATTTGGGCGGCTGTGGCGCGAGCAAAAATGAGGAAGATGGAAGGTGCATGGCGAGAGCATGGTGGCAAGGAGGATTTGGCGTCATGGTGCAGGGAGGTGAACAAAGTGGATGGTGGTGCTGTCAATGAAGAAAGATTTGTGGTGATTGAGGTGGTGGCAGTGGTGGAGCTGCGTTGTGGCAGAACAGTGACTTGACGGAGGTTCATTGAAATTGTTTTTGGGTAAATGGAATTTTTAAGTGTTGTTTTTTGGGTTGTTTTGAAGGTGAAAGGTGATTATGGGAGTTTCCTTTTGGTACCAGAAAATAATAATTAATAAATTGATAACAGAGAAATTCCTTCTTTACCTTTATCCCAACTTGACGAAAATCAGAAATTTTGAAAGCACAAAATACAAGGAAGAATGTATGTAAGATGAAAGATGATGAATTTTTTTTTCTTATTATGTAAGAAATAAGAAATTTTTTTATTATGTAAAAATACAAAATGCCATAAAGAGCAAAAGGAACTTTTTTATTTTTTATCTTTATATGAAAATGAAATGACGAAGAAATAAAAAAAAAACATCATAAAAAGATCAGAACACAGGATTTACAAATTTCAAACATTAAGATCTATATAAAAATTTAAACCTTACAAATCATACCTGTGATTGTTCTTAAAAAATGATAGTCTCATTTTTAAATGTTCCTTGCTTCTCAGTTTTAAGTTGAGTGTGGACAGTAAGATAGGAGGATCATCAATTTTCTCTTTTTTCTCGTTCTCAATATTTTCTAGTGTTCTCTCTATTAGTGATCTTCTTTATCTTTTCTTCTATTTTTCTCCCTATCCTTCCAAAGTGATCAGTGAATCTTTTTAATGTAAGAGTCGATTTGAAAGATTGACCCTCTCCTTTTTTATTTTTATTTTATTTATTATTAAAGATGAAGTGTAGTTGAATGTGGGATGAAACAATTTCAAAACGGTCATATTTTATTTTTATTTTTTATTATTGTGAAATGGAGAACGTGGGTGGTTTCAGAGCAGTTTTAAGATTGACTGATTTTCTTTTTTTATTATTATCATCTTTATTTTTTTGTGGGAAGTTGAGATTGAGTGGGAAGTTACGGAGAGTTGAGGGAATTTTTTTATTTTTAATTTGTTTTTTTCTAATTCTTTTATTTTTTTTAATTCTTTTATTTTCTTTTATTTTTTAAAGAGATGTGTTTTGGAATATCTCATTATCTATTCTTTCACTCATCTTTTACCTCTCGATCAATCTTGAACAATTTTGAACAGTATTGAACATAGCATAGCTCACAGAACCAAATCATTAATTTTTTTATATAAATGTTTTATTTTTAATTATTTATATTATTATTTGTTATTACATAAGAAACTCTTTATTGACATTTTTTTTACTTTGATTATTGCTCTCTATTCTAGACACACATTTAAATTTATTGATTAACTTTTTTTTGTTTTTTTATATATTTATATTTACACGGACGAAATCAGGTGTTGAGAGAATTCTAGGGATTTCCTCAGCCCAAAGGCCTTTAGCTTGGCTTAACTTTTTCTTGAGTTCATTCAGAGTTACTTTATTTGTTGCTTCTGCTTGTCCATTTGTTTGTGGGTGTTTAACTGAGGTCACCTTCTGTTTTATGCCGAGTTGTTGCAAGAAATTTTCAAAGCCTTTGTCAATGAATTGCCAACCATTGTAACTAGACAATGCGGTAATCCATGTCTGCAAATGACATTCTTCCAGCAAAATTTTTAAAATTGTCCCTTTGCAAGGGGAAATGGTCCTAGAATATCCATGCCCCACATAGTAAATGGCCAAGGCGAGGTAATATGATGTAATTCTTCCATGGGGAGAGTATGCAAAGGTCTGCATTTTTGGCATTCTAAACATCTCTGGCTGAAGGAGTGGGCGTCCTGTCTTAACGTGGGCCAGTAATATCCTGCCCGAAGTACCCTTGTTGCCATGTACCGTGCTCTAGAATGCATTCCACATATTCCCCGATGCAGCTCGGTGAGTACGTACTTGGCTCGATCATCATCTAAGCACTTAAGTAATGGTGTAGAGGATCCTCTTCTGAAGAGCTCCCCATTATTTAGCACGTAGAAAGATGTTTGTCGACGTACTCTTTTTGCTTCTTTCTCGTCATCTGGCAGGACCTCATTATCAAGATATTCAACAATGGGTGTCATCCAATTACTCTTCCCTGCATTTATCTGAAACACGTCGATATGGTCCCAACTTGGGCTTGTTAAGTTCTCTTGGATCAGTGTTCTATGTTGACCGACCTTCTTCATACTAGCCAATTTCGAGAGTATATCATCTCGTTAATTTGTAGTTCTCAGAACATAAGTTATAGTGAATTTCTCAAATTTATTAATCAAGCCCTTGGCTATGTGATAGTATTTTTATAAGAGTGGCTCTTTGGTTTGGAATTCACCATTTATCTGTCCTGTGACCAATTGAGAGTCTCTTTGACGCGTGAGTTGTTTGACTCCTAGCTCTCTAGCCAATTTATGTCTTGCGATTAACGCTTGACATTCCGTCTGGTTGTTGGATGTTCCGAAACCAAATCGTATGGCTTGCTCAATAGTTAGTTCATCAGGCCCTTATAGGAGCACTCCTACTCCGCCCCCTTTCTTATTGGATGATCCATCAACATCTAAGGACCACTAGTCATTCTTTTCCACCATGGGTGGTAATTCGGTAAGGAAGTCAGCTAGAAATTGGGTTTTCATGGGTCCTCTGCTTTCGTATTTGAGACCGAATTCAGAGAGCTCTACTGTCCATGTTGTCATCCTTCCTACTAACTCGAGCTTCTGGGGAATCTATTTGATAGGGTAATCGGTACGGATGGTGATTTCAAAACTTTTAAAGTAATGGCGTAAGCTCCTTGTAAAGGACACCAATCCGAGTACCAACTTCTCTATTGTTTGGTATTGTTCCTCTGATGGTTGTAGAGTTCGGCTAGTGACATAGACTGGGTGTTGCTTTTTTCCCTCCTCGTAGATAAGTACCGAGCTCACTACAGAGTTAGACACAGCTAAATACAAGAAGAGCGTGTTATAAGGGGGTAACTTACTAGTATGGGAAGAGTTGCTAAATTTTGCTTTAATTTTTGAAACATCTCTTTGAATGATTCGTTCCATCTAAATTGTTGTGCTCCTTTCAACAGTGTGTACAAAGGTTTGGCCTTCTCGGCAAGCCTTGGAAGGAACCTGGAAAGGGCTGCGAGTTTACCATTCAGCCTCTGTACCTCTTTCAAAGAGCTCAGACTTCTCATATTCAGAATTGCTTCACATTTATCAGGGTTGGCCTCGATCTCTCTCTGTGTAACCATAAATCCTAGGAATTTCCCAGCCATTACCCTGAAATTTTTTTTCAGGAGTCAGACGCATGTTATGAGCTCTTATTTTGTCAAAAACTTTAGAAAGCGTATTGGGGTGGTCTTCTGCATTTTGCGACTTTACCACCATATCATCGATGTATACTTCTATGGTGTTGCCAATGAGATCTTTAAAAACTTTGTCCATCAACCACTGATAGATTGCTCCTGCGTTTTTGAGTCCAAAAGGCATGACTTTATAATAGTAATTTTCACTTTCTGTTATGAAGGTTGTTTTATCCTGATCGGGAGGGTACATCTGGATTTGGTTGTATCCTGAGTATGCATCTAGGGAACTAAAGAGCTCGTAACCGGTCGTACTGCCCACAAGTCGATCTATGTTCGGAAGTGGGTAACTATCTTTAGGACATGCTTTGTTGTGATCTGTGTAGTCAACTCACATTCTCCACTTACCACTGGACTTCTTTACCATTACTACATTGGCTATCCAAGTGGTGTAGATGATGGACTTGATGAAATCGGCCTTGAGCAGTTGATTGACTTCTTGCCTTACTGCCAACCTTCTCTCTTCTTCGAGCTTTCATTTCCTCTGTGCCGCGAGCTTTGCTTGAGGAAGAATAGCTAATTTATGGCATATGAAGTCGGGGTCAATCCCGGGCATGTGGGCTGGGCTCCAGGCGAAGAGATCGTCATTGGCAATTATTACGCGTTCAATCTCATTTTTCAACAATTTGTTCGTAACTCTTCGAATCTTGGTGCATTGGTTGGGTTGTTGTCCTAGCTGAACTAATACAACTAGTTCATCAAAGGTAGGCCTATTCTCTTCGAACTCCGCTCTAAGATCGAGGTCCACCTGAATCTCATCCTTTGAGTCGTCTTCATATTTTGATTCCATGTTAAAGCATTTGAAAATTTCCAATTTTGCAAATATTGTTTCTGCTCGATTGCATTCTTCATCTATACTTGTCTCAAAAATTTCAAAAACGGTGGAAAAGGTTGCTGCAAGCAAGTCTGTCCTCTTTACTGTATATAGATTCAACCTCAAGCTTTGGGCATAACATTCCCAAGCTATTTTGGGTTCGGCTTTGATGGTAATGATGTCACCTTGATCTAAAGGAAATTTCGTTGCCATGTGTGGAGTGGAAACAATTGCTCCAAGACCATTTAGTGTTCTCCTGCCAATCAAGACATTATATGACGTATTTGCTTCCACTAACAAGAATCTCACCGTCAAAGTTTGATAAGTTTTCCCTACTCCAAAGGTTGTCAACAAATGTACGAAACCTCTAGTATGCACTCTTTCTCCTGCGAATCCGACTAGAGGATCAAGGTATGCCTTGACTATATCCGCTGGTAGGGTCAACTTCAGGAAGGTTGACTAATACAGGACGTCTGCCGAACTTCCCTAGTCAATGAGTATCTTGTGTACTTTCCAATTGGCTAATGTGGCTGAGATAACCATGGGATCATTCTGATTTGGATCATGGATGCTAAAATCTGCATTTGTAAACGTTACTTGTGGAAGTGATCTTGGTGGTAAAATGTTCACCGAATTTATACTTCACAAATGTCTTCTTTGTGCTGACCTGGAGCTTCCTCCTCCCGCGAAGCCCCCAGCAATTATGTTGATCTCTCCTATGTGTCCTCTACCGTTATTATCTTCTCTGTTTCCCTGTTCCGATGTGGGTTGTGTTTGTGGTTGAGTTGTTGTGACCTCTGCTTGTCCTCGGCCGCCACCTTGACCTTGTCCTCTCCAAGGTCCTCCTCATCCTCGTCTTCCACCTCCTCGGCCGCCACCACGACCTCGACCTCTACTACCCTGACTCTGCTGAATGAAGGGATTTAAAGATCATGACCTTATTAAGTCTTCTATCAAGTCACGAACTTTGATGCATTCTTCCGTGGTATAACCAGAGTTTTGGTGATACCAACATCTTTTGGTCGGGTCGGCGTTGAGAGGACTTTGTAGGGGTTGTGGTAAAAGCACCAATTCCAAGTTATAGGCCTCTTGGATTATTGCATCTCGACTAGCATTCAGTGGAGTGTAAGCGTCATATCTTCCCATTTTCTTCTTCTTTACTCCTATTCGGATGCTCAGTACTTCAGCTCTTTTTTTTAAGCTTCTGCATTTTCTACAATGGCAATGTATTTCGCTGCTCGTGCTCGGAGCTTATCCATGTTGGATGGAGGCTCCGCATACAAAGTGTTCAGAAATAGTCTTGGCTTTAATCCAACTGTAATAGCATGCATAGCTATGGTTGGGTGCAAGTTCGGTATGTTGAGGCAAGCTTTGGTAAAACGGGACATGAATTGTCTGAGTGGCTCATTTCTCCCTTGGGAAACATGATGTAATGACGTTGAGACAATGGTCATCGATTTGCTATCAATGAACCGAGCTATGAACTTAGAACATAGAGTTCTAAAAGAATCGATTAAATTTTGTGGTAACGAGTAGTACCATTCTAGAGTTATTCCTTTTAGAGTAGTAGGGAATAGTCTACAGTGTACCCTCAAATCTCTCGAGAAAAAATTAGCCTAAGTCATGTAAGCTTTGACATGAGTATCGGGGTCTGACGTTCCGTCATAAGAATCCACTTTCAGCCACTTCCATTTTTCAGGTAACTAGGCTTGCATAACTTTTGTTGTAAAGGGATGAAAACCTTCCATGTAAGCTTCCAATTCAGGGTCAAGCCTCGGTGTTGGTGTATTCTAGAATGAGAATTCTTGGTTGACTTCTCGTGATACCGTAACAGCTTCTCTTGGTTCCATACCGGGAATTCTCTTATACAACTCTCTCTGACCTCGATCTGCGCATGTGACCATCATGGGCTGAGGTCTCTCCTCTACTATTATGTCAATGGTTGTTTTCGATTGTTTGTGTTGGTTGTCATCAGGATTTTGCAGATTTTTGGCGTTCGTCTCTGGTTCTGCCATCAATCTGGGCTGATCTTGTCTTTCTTCGATTGCAGGGATGGATGTACCTCGATTTACTCTGGAAGAGCCTCCTAGATCAACCTTGGTTCTCTTTAGGGGTCGGCCCCCTACTTGGCTTTCTTCCACATCTTTTAGTAATGGTGAAGGAGTGTGCTGGCGAGCAGTTTGCTCCTTATGAACTTCCATGATATGGTGATGTAGCGCTGCTATCTCGTTCCTATGAGCCTCGTGCTGGTCTTGCATGTCCTTTCTAAGATTAGTCAGAGTTTTATGCATGGCCTTCATGCTTGTTCTAAGGGCTTCAAAGGTTGCTAGATCCATCGTTACGAGTGTGATCGAAGTGGGGTGACTCTCGTACTTATGTTAGGGAAAATATTAATCGGCCCCACGGTAGGCGCCAAATGTTCTTACCGAGAATATGACGGTAATTAATATGAACTCGTTGAGGGCGACCACATCTGAATTGGGTACCAGGCAATCCGAACTGCTCTGAGCTGATGTGTGCTCCAAGAACCAGATCAAAGTGCACCTGCGAGGACACTCCGATGCTCAAGTCAATAGACGTATTTATGGAGAATAATATGATTAAAGAAGAGTGAATTTTAAAAGTTAAGTTAGGGTTACTTCCTGAATTAGAGTACATATATTCATCTTGTGGGCTAGAGGACCAGGCCCATGTGTTGGAGTGACTGGCCGAATATTTACTAGGCAGTTACAGGTGAATCCAAGATAGGGAAAGTTCAATTAGCCTAACCCCGAATCTTTCGGTGATGATTGTAACTGACCCGAGCTCTTTGACGGTACAATCTTTAATAAGTATAATTACATAAATAGCAAATAAACTTATAATTATCTCACTAAGTCTTACTAAATACATTTAAAAGTACAAGGAATAAATTTATTATAGATTTAAACATTATATATGTTATAGTAATACTTTATAATGCTTACACCTTAACATGTATTGTGACATAGATTATTCTCAACCTTATCCTAATCTTAATATTTTGTTGAATAAACACAATTTCCTTCATGTATTCATTATCAATTTATCATTCCACTTTAAGTGTATTTAGTATGAAAAAATAAAATAAGTATTAGTTTATAAATTTGAATTATTAAGTCTAATTTCTAAAAAATTGAATCTCTTAAAAAATTAGGAATATTAATTTTAAATCATGATTGTATAGAATAAAAATTGATTATTGTAAATCAATGTTTTCTTAAAAAATAAAATATTCAATTAATACAAATACAATATATTTTATTGTATGTATTAAAGATAAGGTAAGTAACCTAATCCAAGTTAGATACTGTCAACTAATATCTCTAAATATATTCTAAATTTCTAACAAAAAATTAAATATTAAAATACATTATATTAATAAAAATAGACTTTTCACAATAATGTTTTTATCTCTCAAAGAACTCCTGATACTCAAGATTTTGTTAGGTTAAACGTTGAACATCTCTCCATAACTAATATTATATAAGAACATATTATCATACAAAACTTTCTCTCTTACTATTTTACACTAACTTAATTACTACAAAAATTATATTAATATCCTTCTATGTTTTATTATTTCTTTAATAGTTTGAAAAATATTACATTATATATGTTACTGCAAATATTTCATATATACCAATAACATTTCTATAATTTATGAAATATAATATAATTAATTTTTA
>Ga0123340_1001581_pt1 | contig 19135 bp, 9 predicted proteins | sample SirMexnodulemix_FD_89961 | JGI IMG/M metagenome (GOLD analysis project Ga0123340, IMG submission 89961) | Root nodule microbial communities of legume samples collected from Mexico - Siratro Mexico nodule mix | ecosystem: Host-associated > Plants > Roots > Nodule | place: Mexico: Nepantla... | reverse complement strand
TGATTTTTTATTTTGATTGGTTTTTGTTTTTTTTTTGGTTTGTTTGTGATTTTTTTTTTATTTTTTTTTTTTTTTTTTTTTTTTTTTTTTTTTTTTTTTTTTATATTATGCTATGGGCTTTTCCATCGGTTTTTGTTTTTTGTTTTTGTTGGTTTTGTGATTTTTTTTTTTAATTTTTTTTTTTTTTTTTTTTTTTTTTTTTTTTTTTTTTTTTATAATATGCTATGGGCATCTCCATCGGTTATGGAATGCAGTTCTTACCAGTTAAGAACTGTGCTTTTTGTAAAAGCAACCGGTGGGCGTGGTTGCACCAAGCACATTGTGTAAGTGAGCTCAAAAATAACTTTTAGCAGTATATAGTGTAATATTTATTTACACACAAAAAAAGAAATAAGATGCATTATTGAGTGGATAAATAAATATGTGCGGTATAAAAAGTATAAAAAGGGAGATGCTAGGTTGGAGAGATGAACTTCTTAAATTATAAAAAGGAAAAAATAAGTGATGTGTAATGATAAGACCCATTTAAGATGCATAAGAAATAAAAGGAGACACTGGGCTGGAGATGGCCTAATAATCCTGTAAGCGGACCTAGTCCCCTAAAAGAAGTTGTTAGCTAGGGGTACAAGGATGGTTTATATCTCTAATCTCCCCTATACAAAATAACTCTTTCAGCATAAAGGCAATGCATTGTGCACAGACATGATTTACCTTGTGCCACATTTTACTTATTTAAGAAGAATAGAGTGGAAAGTTGAAACTCTCAACCACTTTATGTGGTAATAGGTGTTCTAATCTTAAGAATTTTTTGGTGGAGATACAAGCGTGAATGGTTTTAAATCTGTCTAACATTACAAGACTGAATGTAATGTTCCTTTAACTTGTCAACAGTTATGAGACTTTTCACTTCACGCCGCAGCTTATGCTTCTCCATCATTTGTGTTCCCTTACAGGAGATGCCTTGCACTTGATTGGTTGTTACCTAAAAATATTGTTTCTAGGAAAGAAGAATTGTATCTTTCCAAAAGTTTCTACAGTCTTACACCTCTACTTAAGCTTCCTTTTTTCTTTGTTTTATTTAAGAAAATATTATGTTTTGAGACTATTTAAAGTGTACTTATTGATTTAATCACCAATACTGGTGAATATATTTCAGATCTACCCCCCCACCAGGAAATTGGAATGCCTTCTCTCTCACCTACAATGACAGAGGTTTCTACTTTTCTGAATAAATGATATTGTCGTATAGTGGGTTATGGTTTCTCCTAAAGAATTCCTAATTATATGCAGGGTAACATTGCGAGATGGTTGAAGAAAGAAGGTGATAAAGTTTCTCCTGGTGAAGTGCTCTGTGAAGTTGAAACTGTATGGTTCTTGTACCAGAGACTTGGCACATAAAATACCTCTGTTAAGGTTTTTGTGCGAACATTGACATAAATGTATTTCATATGAAGGATAAAGCTACTGTTGAAATGGAAAGTATGGAAGAAGGTTATCTGGCCAAGATAGTCCGTGGAGATGGGGAAAAAGAAATTAAAGTTGGTGAGGTATTGATTTCTTCTGGCTGTCCCCTCATCTCTTGTTTGAAAAGGACTTTTTATTTATTGTTCCACAGTTTGAAATTGCAAGGAAAAATATTTTTGCTTTACATTCCAAACTCTATAGACATACGAAGGCATCACTATTGGTAACATGAAGAATTTCTTTCATAGGTAATTGCCATAACTGTTGAAGATGAGGGGGATATTGCTAAGTTTAAAGATTACAAACCATCAGCATCTGAACCAAGTGCACCTCCTGCCAAAGAAACATCTGCTCCATCCCCACCAAAGAAGGAGGTGGCAGAGGAGCCTGCTCGAGAACCTGAACCAAAGGTTTCAAAACCTAGTGTTTCATCTGGAGATCGCATATTTGCTAGTCCTCTTGCTAGAAAGTTGGCTGAAGAAAAAAATGTTAGTTATTAATAACAAATTATATGGTTGGAGGTCTTTCTGGAAAAGAACTACATAATCTATTTCCCTCACTGATGTAGGTACCTCTCTCTAACATTAAAGGAACAGGACATGAAGGACTCATTGTGAAGGCCGATATTGAAGATTTCTTGGGTATCATTCTATCTTTTTATATATTAATTTGCCTGTATTCTGTACATATTATAGTGGGAACACTTCATTGTTATGCTAGAGAATTCCTCACTTTATCTTGGTTGCTCTAGGATATCTTGTCATATGTGGCTGATTGAATTGATTATATTATAACCTATTTTAGCATCTGATGCAGCTTCTGGTCAAGTTTCTGCACCCTCAAAGGCCAAGGGTGCAACAGATGCAGCTTTGGATTATGTCGACATTCCTGTCTCTCAGATACGGAAGGTAATTTGCTGAAGAAGTCCAGAAATTTTATTAGACGGTATTTCTGTTTCAAGTGTAAATCAAAGACCATTTTTTGGACCATGTCACATGATGTTCTAATTTTCTTGTGAACATAGTTTCATATGTCTCCTTGGTACTTTTCCTCATAATATACTTTTCCTCACTTCTATGCAAGTTCTGATCTTAATATATGTTGTGTTGTGTAAGCATGCGTGATGTTTTTAACTAAAACTATTTTTACAGGTCACAGCTTCACGGCTATTATTATCAAAGCAAACTATTCCTCATTACTATTTAACAGTGGATGCATGTGTTGACAAACTCATGAGGTAAGTCTCTATAATCACTATTTGAAAGCTTTACCTGCCATACATATTATTTCTGATAATTCGAACACTTTGTCTGCAGTTTACGGAGCAAACTCAATTCATTGCAAGAAGCCTCTGGTGGCTCCCGCATATCAGTTAATGACCTCGTAATCAAGGTATTGGATTCTTATCTGAAATTATATCTGTTCTTGTAATTTGCAGATTGTCTTCCTTTTATCTTATGTTTTGGTTGCTTATTCGGTGCTTAATAAGTAGGGAATGTCGACATCTTATCTAAGAAATAATGCTTGTGGAATGCTATATGACAGCTAAAATCATATCAAATGACTTTTCTCTTGTTTGATTTTAGCTTAGAAATAAATGTCTAAGTGTTGTGTTACATGGACCGATTTTCCTCAAAGGAACCCCTGTTTGTCTCTATCTATTTGGCTACATTATACATCATAGACTCTTAAGGTGAAAATGATTGAAGAGCATTACGTTAGTATGTTAGCCTATAATGAATGGGAAAGTTCCTTCTTTAATTGCGGAGTTGTTACAGTTAAGGTTTCACAATCGCTAGGTATATGGCCAAAATATTCCTCATTACTTGGGCATTCAACAAATGTCCAATCCAGCAAATTTCATGCTCCAAATGTTCAATTTTTAGGCATGACGGGTGTCTAATAGTTGTAGTAAGGCTTAATTCATTCTCAATCAATTCTAATAGTTCAAAATACTCCTAATACTTTGAGCTAGCTTTTGGGGAATTCATTCTCAATTATTGTATTTTTTAATGGTTGTTACATAATTGGCAACACACCAATTGATGTAGTATTTTCAATGAGTATTTAAATATCATTACTTCAAGGACTTGCCTGCTGTTGTAAATTTAATGATCAAAATAAAATATATTTATACTCTTGAGAGCAATAATTAATCAATATAAGTTCAAGGTATAAGACAAAGTAAAACAGAACCAAATTCAAAGAGAAATTTTATTAAACAGATTGTGAGCAAAATAGTATTATGCAGAATATGAAATATGTTGGCTGCTTGGCTTGCCTTAGATGCAATATAAATGATTTTTCTGTATTCCATGGTATATCACGTGTCACCTTAACCTGCTAAAATACTCTAGCATGATTCCTCATGTGAAAAAAATCCTAAATCCTTTGATTTTTATCAATCCCTTAAAATGATAAAGATTTTAAGAAAACAAAGGTCAAATGCAAGGCTAGTCAACGTAGTTCGATCCTTGGATGAGTCAATTAGAAACTTCTTTCAGATCATAGTGTAAAAGTTTTTCCCAATAATATTCACACTATAAAATCATGTAATTGGGATAACAATGAAATAACACCAAATAAACAGAGAATAATTACATTCCAGAGTTTTCATTACACCAAGCCACCAACAATGGGTAAAGAGTTGCTGCATCTTGTGAGCTTATTTGGCTCAAACAGTTGCTTAAAGAATTGAGATTTGCGGAAGTCACAAATTTCTCTCATTTGTGAAACCAAGTTGTTCTTCGTATTGCTTCAAATCTAATATTTCATGAGAGAACTAAACATATTGAGATAGATTGTCTCTTCATTCTAGAAAAGACTTTACTTGGAGACATTATCACTCATTTTGTTATCTCTGACTTGTATGTATGTATGTATATGTGTATGTATATATTAGCTAAGTTATGTATTGCATCTCGACACAACCCTTCCATTCCTTTCTTCTCTTTATAATAAATTCTCTGCAAAAATCACCGAAGTAAAGATTTTCATAAATCTTAACTAACTACAAACTAGAATAAAATTATAACAAAATGGTACTACTCAACAATAAATAAAGACAAGGAAGATAATTGGTGTTAATTGAATAAAAATTAAGTGTACACAACAATTATCAGTTGTGAAAATGCAGAATGCAGTATAGTGAAATGAATTTTAGCCAAATGTTGTTACATGGCTCAACCTTTAAGTGGGGGGTTCAGTTATCTGACTTGCAATCATGGCCCAAAACCCTTGTCTCACAAATCACTAAAAGAGAGCTCTTTTTGCTTAAACCAGTTCTATGTAGGAGATATTAACTATATATATATATATATATGTGTGTGTGTGTGTGTGTGTGTGTGAACTAAGGTATGTATTGCATGTGGTCACAAGCTCAAACCTCGTTGCCAGCATTGTAAAAAAAGTAAAAGAAACTAAGTTTTATACCTGTGCTTTTTATTTTAGGCTGCTGCATTGGCTCTCCGCAAAGTTCCTCAATGTAACAGTTCATGGGCAAATGATTATATTCGACAGTAAGTCATTAGTTTCTCATGTAGTATTGTCTTCAAATTTGTGAATTACTTTAATTGTTACGTTTGTTATTTTGTTTTTGTGCAGGTATAATAATGTGAATATTAATGTAGCTGTGCAGACTGATAATGGGCTCTTTGTTCCAGTTATCAGGGTGAGCAAGGGCCTCTTTGTAGTATTTGAAATTCAATTATAGCTTATATTCGACTCACAGATCACCATTTTGACCTATTCATAATATATGTAGGATGCAGACAAGAAAGGCCTCTCTACAATAGGGGAGGAGGTCAAACAATTGGCAAAGAAAGCCAAAGAAAACAGCTTGAAACCCCAAGATTATGAGGTTATTGGTGTTTCATGTCTATTCTTATTTCATCTGTGAATAAAGACTTCTTGGGCTGGTTTGTAAATTCTTGGGTTGAATTGCATTACAGGGAGGTACATTTACAGTGTCTAACCTGGGAGGGCCATTTGGTGTCAAACAATTCTGTGCAATCATCAATCCTCCTCAGTCGGGCATTCTTGCAGTTGGATCTGGTAAGAACAGTTTTACCATTTCCCCCCTTTATTTCTTATATCTACTGCAATCACTTTTCTCTTAATGATTATCTTCGTGTATTGCTGACTACATGAGCAGCTGAGAGGAGGGTCATTCCGGGATCGGTTGCGGAAGAATTCAAGTTTGGTTCTTTCATGTCTGTGACCCTCAGCTGTGATCATCGTGTTATAGATGGTAATCATTCTGAATCTTTGATGTTCTTTTTAACTCAAAATTAAGCTTATTTTGTGGTAAAACATGCCAACAAAACACTTGTTCTGTTCAGGTGCAATTGGTGCCGAATGGTTAAAAGCATTCAAAGGCTATATTGAAAATCCAGAATCCATGTTGTTGTAAGAATAAGCAGAAGGCTACCATGACGTACCTTTGAAGTCATAAATCATATTGTAGGCGGGGGATGAGGTTTTGTTCACCCGGGTATTTATAGATTCCCAGTTGGGTTTGGTTGATTGTGTCCCTGATCAATTTTTGATTGAAGTGTTTAATCACTAAAAATAAATTTTGCAGAAATGTAATTTTTTTAATAAGAGAGGGTAGATGAGGCATTTAATTCAAACCCAAAAATTGTGCTCACAATAGAATGCTGCCCCAGATACACGGCTGATTATGTAACATTTTCTTTGTTAGATGTTGCAAATATTTAAAAGAACGTGCATTTAATGTTGTCGTCCTCACTTTCTGCTTCATTTAGTTGGCCTTAATTTGACAGTTATTGTCTTTTCAAGTAAAATGCTTGTGTAATTTTGGATTCAACGTCAATCAAACATTCAATTTATGTTCTCCTTGCGAGATAAGGCTTTTGAAACTCGATTTGTTTCAGGCTTTCTTTTTATAGGTTTTCTTTTATCAGATCGTAAATCATTCCTTGAATAAGAATTGATACATTGTTATTCAACTACACTTTATGACTGCTAATTTATTTATTTTGGTAATAATTATTTTTGAAGTCATTATTTATTCTCATTATGTTTTATTATTTATGTTTTTATAATTTTACATATTTTATCTTTTAGTCCCTATACATAATTTTTATTGTACGTTTTTAGACCACTAATTTTATTGTTTAAAATTTATAGGGATTAACATATATGCGAGTTAAAAAATTGAATATTGGAACTAAAAAGTAATATTTGTTCATTTGTTATTGAATGAGCAATTTATCCTATTATTTTATAATGTCACTTAACTGACTCCTAGATTTTTACATAGGGCTGTCTAAACGGCTTGTCCGACTTATTGATTCAATCTACCTTGTAAAAGGATTGAAAGTTCGTTCAATTCATAAAACCTTCAAAGAAGGCAATTGTTTCTGGCATTCCCATCTATTCTAACTCAACTCTTATTGTCTCCGACGAAAAGACCTTATATACTTTTCACCTTTTTTAAGAAAGAAACTAAACCTTATCCATCTGCTGCCACCACCACGAGTTTGACTTCTTCCTACATTTTCATCTCACTACCTTCGTGTCATTCCAAAGTTTTCACTGCCACTGCTATCGCGTTTGCAGGTATTGCGGAATAATGTTTCGTACGCAATCTGAGTCTTAAATATTCACCTACTGTAAAATTTATTTATTTTTCGTTCTGACTTAAACGCACGGTAGGTCAAATAGTTAATTATGATTAAAGTATACAGAGATAAATTTAGATACACAAAACTCTCATATTCACAATTAAATGGAGCAAGCACCAAGATTTGGGCGTCATTGTAAGCAACAATTTCATTTCATCTAGAAAATCCTAACGACCTGGACATAAATAGCTTTGCCACATGCTTTTGATAAAATTCCCCCTCCAACTGTAGGTTAATAGGAAACCCGTTTTATCAAAAACCGAAGCAGATTTTCTGAACAACTCTTGACTCTCAAAAATGCTTCTTTTGTGCATATACATTGAAACAAAACACGGTAAACATCATCACTGATTACAAGCCATAACCAACTTTACTAATATAGCTCCAAAGTCGATATATGTCCTACCAGTGGCAATGTCCAGGGAGACACCATTTAAGATCAAAATATATATGCATCACAAGATGACTCAATAAATCACACAGTAAAACTGAAAAAACATGGCATGAAACCAACCAATACTCTGCAACCTGCAAAAGATGCATCAGTTACTACCATCAACACCACCCTATATCACATAACCATTACAATTTTCTAACACTCTAATCTAAGCTATTCCTTTATACCTCCAAATTTTATATAATTAAAACATATAACACTTTCTGTTTCGCACTCAAACCAAGTGATTTCATATAGGCACATATCGTTTCAAAGCTTGCTTCCCCGCAACCGCCACTCCCACGACAGCGCCACCCACCGCTCCGGCTACCGCCGCTGACCTCACCCCTCTCGCCGCCCGGTACAGCGCGCCGGTGCCGAGCCCCGCTGCGACGCTATTCCATACATCGTCGACGTCTCTCGCCGCCTCGATTCCGCTCTCGATTCCGGCGTACAGTAACCCTAGTATCCCGACCCGGTTTCCCCAGACCCGACCCGAGTGTCCCGCCGCGTTCAGAACGCGGTTGATTCGGAGCTTCGCTGTGTCGCCCGACTCGAAGGCCCTGACACCGCCTACGAGGCCTGCGCCGGCACCGCCGAGGGCTCCGGCAAGGTAGCCGCAGCCGGTGTAGAAGGTGAGATTCTCGCCCCATGAGCGGCGCTTGCGGCGGGCCTCCTCGACGAAGAGGAACTCCGGCGAGGTTGGGAGGTGGTAGAGGTTTCGAATTGGAGCATCGAGATCCTTGTAGGGATCGTAGGCCCGGGTTCGGGTCTTCGGGTCGGATTTTGGTTCGAAATCGGACATGGGGAAAATAGGGTTTTGCAGAAGCTTAGGGTTTAGGGAGAGCCTTGTGGGGAAGTATTGGTTCTCAAACCAAAATCGAAAAGAGAACTCGGTTCGCTTAAATAAGCTATGCCTTTAGACCCGGTTCGGTTGGAGTTTGGGCCGCACTTCGGCTCGAACCGGAAGTGTTATTTTATTGAACCAGAACGACTTTGATTTAGTTCAGTATTATATGAATTCAAATTTTTTATATTTGGTTAATCATATTAATATACTCATATATATATATATATTAATGTTATTAATAATTTTATAATAATAATTAGTATAAAAATCACGTTTAACGTGTATTCTGATTTATTGCGTGAAAATTAAGGTCGTATTTTATAAATAGAGGATACCTTACTTTTACTTTGTAAATTAATTAGACATCATATTATTTTTTTAATTTTGAAATAATTAATATAAAATTTAATACCTTTTATATACTTAATTATTTATAATTAAATGATAGTGTATTCAATATTGTAAATAAAATATTACTTTAATGTGTTACTACAAAAAATTCCGGGTTAACAAGATAGGAAAAAGATACCCTATTTTAGAGTGGATTATGTTATTGTATGAAAACTGATGGATGTAATGTAAGAGTAACTTCTGTATTTTACTTGTATTAACTCATGCATAGAGGTTTTGAAGGTATCATAATTTTGTTATGCAATTTGTGGTTATAATAAGCAGCTGAAATTAATTCCTATTTGACCATTGTTTAAACCTCCTATTCCTTAAATTTCATGATGGCAGGTTAACAGTGATGAGAAAGCAGATGATATAGAAGCATATTTTGGCAGTTGCATGAACCATTCCATTGTATGAACTTCAAGTTAAGCATTATCCTCACCAAAGCAAGAGGATTAGGAGTGTAAGGGAAGAACACACTCTAGACTCAATCAAACAATTAACTCAGATAAGGAATCATAGCTTTGACAACAGTTTCCTTTTAAGCAAATCAAATTTTTAATTTCTTGTTATCTCAGTAAATTCTAGTTAGGTAATAGTTTGACTCCAGAAAAGTCTCACAAGCTGATGTATATAAATATATAAAGGCATAGCAGATGAGAAAAAGGTTTATGATGAGAGATCACAGGGTTTAATAGAATTCATTCAATCAAATTCTTGGGTTTAAATTAAACTTGTTTTCATTAAAATTATTATGAGACCCTTGTATGATTTTGTTCTATGTGTTTATTTCTTTTACATATAGCTTGGAAGAGGATAGATCACTGAAGAAATAGAAGGTGAGCAATGATAAGAATAAAATCATCTCTCACTTCACATATTTATTTCTTATTAACTTCTATAAGCCAGGGTAGCTTTTTGCTTTGTTTTGCTAAAGTCAGATTCTTCATTATAATAACCACCATTTTTATCTAGCTTTTGCAATTATGCATGATTACAAAGTTGGAAAATGTTGCATGCAACTTAAGACATCTAATAAAATAATAATATTTTACTTTTTTAATTCATTTATTCTAAATCTTTTTATATTTTAAGATAAATCGTATCAACAAAAAATGAAGTCTCTGTGGATCATCATATTATTTTTATTTAACTTTTTCATTATTAGGATCTTCGTAATAACTTATATACAAAATTTATTTTGATGTGCTGACAAAGTCGAAAAAGCAGGAAACCACTATAGAGAAAAAAAAAAAAAAAACAACAACAACTAACCAATATATATTATTTTTTGTCATCACGTTTTACATTTTATTTTTCAGCAACTGCAATTCCACCATTATTATAAATGGGTTAAAACAAACATTTGAATCAATCAATATTTTTTGCAATAATTTGAATCAATTAATAGTATTTGTCTTTTACAGAATTTATTTGGTTGATTAGCTTTCAAGCGTGAAAAGAATAATGCCATTAATTGATTCCAACATTATACAAATAAAAACAAAATAGGAAAAAGAAAGTATTTTATTAAGAAGGATAAACCTCCATTTACCTTAAAATCTTGCTTCTGAATGAAAAATAAATAAAATTGTGGACTCAGAGCAAAAGCTTTACCTCTTTCTCTTCCTTTCCTTTCTTTCCTTCGCATTTCTTTCTACTCCACCCAATGTATGGAATGAATTTGAAACTCACTAGTATACTTGCTGTCATATTTGTCAAATGCAGCAAATGACTAGTTTATCTCTGTGAAGCAACACTCTCTCAATAGAAATACAGTGAGCTACAAAATGAATTACTCAAACTGTCCACTGATTAATTAAATAACTTTGTACAATGGCATGGAATAACATTCAAAATCTTCTCAGTCAATACAACATCCGAAACTGCTCATTTCATATGCAAACCAAACAAAACCACTCCAACAACTACAAGTCAGAATGTTCTTACACAAAAATCACTGCTCCCATTCCTCTATACCAATTTAAACCCTGTGTATGTGTGTCTGAACAATTATCATGCAAAAAAACTGTTTTCAAAATTAAACAAACTAAGCAAAACAAAACATCTTCACCATTCACGGGGTAGTGAAGGTCCAAGATTGGACCTTCCAATCCCCTGCCTCTCATTCATGGAGTTCATCTTGGCCATCCTCAAACCAGCCCTGAAGCTCTCTATGAAGTTGTGAGCTTTGGTATCAACATCAGGGCTAGGACAGAACAATGAGGCTGCACTCACACTTGCACAATCTTCACCATCTTTGCCAAAAGGACTATTCACTTGGCTTCGTTCTTCATGAGTAGTACTACTTTTTGGTGTGTCCACACTAACTTCGTCCAAATCAGGTGATCCACTACGTGAACTACCAATGCTGTCAACTCTCACATAGTCACCCTGCACCCGGAATTTCCACCCCGGCAACTTGAACGGCGGAAGCGGCGGCGGAGGAGGAATAGGGTTTAAAGGTGACTCATTACCAGCCATCATCACATTATCTTCCAACCTAGAGGAAGAACCAGGTACCCTCTTGTTTGATACACTTGTTATTGCCACAGAAACATTGTGGGTGGTTTTTTGTTTCCCTTTCTTCAAAGAAAATAAATTCTGAAGAACTTTAGGCGGCGGTGGAGGCGGTTGTGGCAATAAAGCTTCAGAATTTAGAATGCTATCAAAATTTTCAACGCTTCTTTGCCTTAGTTTCTTCTTCTTCCCTTTTAAAGATGTCAAGAATTCTATAGTGGTAGTCCCTCTCTTCTTCTTACGCTGCACCGTCTTCGCCTCCGCCGAGTGCTGCGGAGGAGGAGGCGGCGGCGGCGGTTCAGTCTTTACAAACGAATAATCTCTTTCCGGTTTGGCATTTCGTTGGACACCCTTCGTTCGAATCATCTGCGGCGAAGGTTGTGAACTCTGCGAATCTAAATCGTTTATTTCAAGTTTCTCGACGGTTTCCGCTTGATATGTTTTCTTGGCGTTTCTCCGGGCACCTTTCGTTCTCGTCGCCGGCGGCGGAATAGACGGCGGCGGTAGTGAAATCTCCTCCACAGCTGAATCATGTGTTTCGTGTTTGTCCACGATTTCCGATCGATGTAACCGCTCGACATTTCGCCGAACAACTTCCGTCCGAATCGCCGGCGGCGGCGGCTCTGAAATCGTCGCATCTACATCATCCGTTTCAATCTTCTCCACAGTTTCCACTTGATACGCTCCCTGGACATTTCTCCGAACAGTCTGTGTCCCCAGTTGCGGCGGCGCGGTGACGACATTATCAACTCCTATTTCCTTTTCTTCTTCTTCTTCTTCGGCCTCATTACTCGGGTGCCCACGTTGCAGGAGGTAAGTATCATCGTAAAAGCGGAACCTTTCATCGGCGGCGATCGGTTGGCGGAGATCGGGGTAGGAGTTGAAGCTCCTCAGCCTAGTAAATGATCGACGAGGAGTGTAGCTGTGAGAGTAATCGTATTGGTACCACGTGGGTGGCGGCGTGGAAGGGTTGGAAAAAGTTCTCTGAGAATGCGGGGTTAGGGTTTCGGAGGTGTTGTTTCTGCCGAGGAAGCCACAAACAACGGCGAAGAGCACGAGTACGAGGTTGAGGGAATCCCAGCTGTTTTTCACCGTACGAGGTTTAGAGATGTTGGAAGCGAACGAGTGCAATGTCGGAACTACGATGAGCGCGAAGACCAGCGCGAGTACGAGGAAGAGTACGAGGAGGGACGTGGAGGTGCGTAAAAGAGAGTAAGAGCGGCGGAGGCGGCGGCGGTCTCGGTTCTCCGCCGCCCAGAACGGCGGCATTGTCCACGTGTCACCCTCTTTTTCCATTTTGCGTTGTTTGTCTTTTGGGGTTGTCGAAATTGAAAGTGTGGTTTTTCCTTGATTGATGCTTTTTTCTGGTTTGCTTTTTGTGTGGTTTGGTTGATTTATAAGGTTAAATATTGGTGGGGTTAGGAACGTGAAAATGTGCACAGAAACTGCTGGCGATTCCGTGTTGTTTGTCGTTTATGTGACAACCTAATTACAGAGAAAACAGTGGAAAAGCATGTGAGCATTTTGAAACAAGCTTCTAAAGAACATGACTTTAACCTCGTCAAGTAGTACTAAGTTTTGTCCAACGTGGACCATGAACCGTAATCGTTTGAATTGTGTTAGTTTTGCATCGTTCTCCTTGTAATTTCTTCGTCCATGCATGGATTGGAATGAAAATGATTTGAGAGACGTATCTGCGTTAACTTACAAAGATTGACTAGAGCCCTTTGGAAGAAAGCGCGTTTTGTGATTATTGTTTGTAAGTTTCAACACAACTTGAAAGTTTTGTTGCTTGTGTGATGAAGTAATCTAGCTTCTTATTAATAATCAGTCAGGGAATTTTTTTTATTCTTTGTCATTATTATATCATCCAACAAAGTATTTCTTTAATCTGAGTCTTCTTTAAACACTTCATGATGCCACTTTTTTACTTTAGAACCAAATATAATGATAAAATAAAGTATATGTTCTAAAACCACTCCACCAAGTGATTTCAGTAAGACAGAAAATCATTATTTTTAATTTATGTATAAACTCCAAAGTTTCCATCTTCCAATTTTTCTTGAGAAGATGAATGAGGACGGGAGAGAAAATTATTAAAATAACATGTTTGATGGGAGAAATACAAAAGGAAACAAAGTTTAAAAAAATGAGATTCATTATAATTTTTTACCCGTTTGAAGCTTAAGTTACGAACCTTTCTCAACGCCATGTCTAGCAATTGATCATATTCTTTACTCGTCTCATGGTTCAATCTTTGATTTTGATTTCTAGAATGGGTTCGTTTTGATACTCAAGTTTGAGAGCTGCAAAGATTATGTCCAAAACCAAGAGTTGTGTGATTTAGAGGTAATTTGCAAATGGTTTTGGAGGTGGATGCTCTTGTATCTTATATTTGAGAATTAGTGACTTTGGTTTTTGTTTTCTAACTTATTAGGATAGATATTTGTACCATCTTCCAAACGATATTTATGTTTTAACTCAATATACATGATAAATTCCTTTCAAAGGTAAGATTAGCCCTCTTTTGTCTCTTTCAAGGGTATTTATGAAGTGATCATAATTTTTTTTAGTCTAATTTCACTAATATAGATGGAAAGAAAATTAAACACAACAGATAAGGAAAAAGATAATAAAAGCGTTCCTTCAACAACAAAAAATAATAAAATAATAAAAACGTTTAAGTTATTGGAGGATAGTTAAGCATTGTTGGGGAAAAAATTAATTTATTGGACAATAATAAGTTAGAGAATGTTAAAATGAAAGTAAAAAACTTAAAAGAAAAAATTGAAACATGAGAAAAAGTTTGAGAATGAAATGTATTATTTTCGTAGGAGTATATCAGTGGTTAAATTGATTAAAAGTATATTATAGTGTTAATATCTGTTATCTTCATGTAAAACAAGTATTAGCAAACATATAGAAACCAATAAATTTTATGTAAATTTTGTAAGAAGGTGGTTGGGTAGGTAGTGAAATATGTAAAATTAGGTGGATAATATAGGTTGTTACAGACTTACAGTTTCCTTTTATATGAAAGAGCATATTAAATACTCTTTAATGCTTTGGCCTCAAGTTTCAATTATTAAATACTTTGATGTAAGATGCAAGGCACGTGCAATCTAACATTCAACTTTGTCTAATTTAATTAACTAACAATAATCATGATAAAAATATTAATCATGTTAATAATTATTTAACCATGTAACAATTGAAACAACAATAACGTTAATAATAACATAATCTGGATGTAGTAATACTTAAAATTAATGTTTTCATTCAATCTAGACCATTGACAACTTTTATTCCCTATTCTTAAAATATATAATAATTTCTATTCATGTATTTGTCTTTGTACAATGATATGTTTTCATTATTCTGTGACATACAAGTACTTCATTTAAATAAACTTTTAATTTCTTTAATTAACACTCAAGTTTTTGAAACATTATATTCAAGAATGATAAATACATATTTAAAAACAAAAATTAAAACAGTATTATAAAAAAATTGAAGTTTTCGAAAATTGAAAGTTTCATGCACTTGCACTTTTATATTTTAATTTGTTTTTTTTTACTGACAATAAAATCATATTATATCTTTTGTATATTTTATCTATTTTAAAAATAAAAATGAAATAAAATGGAAAAATATTTGTTCTTCATTGTAAAGAGTTGGATGATTTTACTTCTCCAATAAGCTTAAAATACTGTAAATTTGTTAATTAAAAAGATATCCTTCAAACAACAAAAGTTGAAAGTGAATTTTACTTTTGTTCCAAAAGTATCTATCGTATATCATTTTAAAACTCCAACACTATTTTACTCAAATTTTTTATCACACACTCATACATACATATGTGTGTGTCAGAACCATGACATATCAAAGTTATCAAATAAATCACAAATAGCTGAAGCAATTAAAAGGTCAAAAACATCAACTTTGGTTGCATGAAAACAAGAAGCTTCAACACATAAAGCACTTAACAACTGTTTGCTTTGCATATTTCACATCTTGGAAGAAGTACTTGGCAAATGCAATTTCTCATCTTGAACATAAAAACTGTGAGAAGAGTTCGAAAGGACACAACTTTCCACTCGGGTCTTCCTCATGGTGATGCACCAGATACCCCACCAGGCTTTCATATGGTCAAACACCACCAGCAGCAGTACAGTTTCACTTCTAATAAATGAAAGCTGGCAACTAATTACCAATAACAAGAAACATGCACACCAAAATAAGTTAACTGAACCATCTTTTTGGATAAAATTTTGTTACATCACACATCATCCTTGTCTATACACAACTCCAAAAAGGGGTGCAAAAGCAGCTCTATGTTCACATAATTAAATGGAACTAGCTTTGGACCCTTGGTGCCTATTTTTCTTGATGATCAAAAGCCATCGCTAGAGCTTGATCCAGGCTTGCCTTTCTCGGGTAGGGGCAGATGTTAGAAGTGAATTTTCTTTTTTTCCTCCTTAGCTAGAGATAGGGTAGTTGATGGGTAAAATTACAAGAAAATAACAGCTACTGTTATCACAGCAGCAATTGTGAAAACTAGAGCCTGCAATACCAATAAAAATGTATTAAAGACAAGAACTATTTTCTTTTGAATACTACAGGATAAATATGATTTGACTTGGCAAATGAAACAGTAGAAAATACTTCAAAGAGGATAACCTGTAAAGTACCAATTTTGAGTGTTGAAATGTAAATGCATATTCATTCTTAAGCAAAGGACTTACAGCAATTGCAGAAGCAGCAAGCCCAGCCCGCTCTCTCGGATCCCTGTGATAGTAATTTCCAAAGTACAGAATTGTAGCGTAATACCACATTAATGGACAGACAAATCCTAGCAGAAGACTGGCAAGAAAAGGAGAGGGGCGGAGAAGTTGCAACCATCAAACTATACAAGCAGAAGAAATTGAGAAAGAGTAAATTTGTACAATATTACTCACGAGAACCATCCAATTCCACAGCCAAAACATGGTAGTGGCTTATCAAATTTTCCCAGTAGTGGGTTCTCTGTATCCCTGGTTGAAGCATACTTGTCTTTTGTTTGTTCAGCTGTATCCATCTAGAGCCCTGTGTAGATTAAACTCAAGTTCAGTTTACTTTTTCTCACACAAAAAGGAGGGATACTTGCATTTGAGCATTATCTTTACAAAAAGGCACTAGAATCATAATCCATATAGGAAATGGGAATAAAAATAAAAATAGAAACAAGAAAGGAAAAAACAAAGGGAAGATGATGAGTAGATGTCAACTGCCAAAGTCCCTGATCATTACCAATAAATTAAATAAGAGAAGGAACACACCATAACAAAGAAGAATTTCTACATCTCATTGTATTGAAAGAAAACCAAATGCATTGAGATATTCACATATTTTTTAACTAAGCATTGACAAAGAGGGAAAGGCTTTTTTTCCTCATTTTAAAGTCTTCTCTAAGCATATCTAATGTTACCCTGTGTAACTTTCAATCATAAGCAAGAGATGAACCCCCTCAAATATTTGAGTTCTTTAGAATTGCCTATCCATTTGAATATTTCATATCTGTCAACTGGTAACCACTACCAATAGTGTGTTCTTTGTTTTTAGATTTCCATTAGGAACCACAAAACCATGGCTTGGGAAAAAATCTATAAAAGACAAGCTTTTATTCAAAGGGTAGTTCTCAAGTTGGCAGCTCTTTAAGCCCAACACACAAGTGGCTAAAATGGTTTAGTTTATTATTCCTTCAGACAGACAACAAAAACTCATGAAGAAGCTACAGTGAATGAAAACCTTTACTCAAGTGCCCAACGGTTGAACATAAAAAATATTTACAGTCCATTTTACAGAGATGAAGCAGAATAAGTACTAGTTTCAGTGACATCAAGGGCCTTTTACTAAAACGTTGTATCTCCATATCAATTGGGAAGATCTAGGCTTACAATTGGACAATAGTGAGGTAAACCCTACTTTCTACAAAAATGATCACTAAACTGTACATGGTTTAACAAGTATCAGTCAAATTCAGAAGACTGTTTCTATTTCAATGATTAACATGGGATTTGCATGCCTATTTAATTACATGTAAGAAGATAAGCGCATAACTGTTTTGGGCAATTGATTTAAAGAACATATATTGCTTTAACAGTTCGGTATCGAAGAATCCAGTAATGCATAATGACAGTTCTTGAGGCATCAATACGAGAACCACAGTTATCTAATAGTTTCTTAGGCATTATATATAGTAATACAATCCTCAGCAAAAAGAAAGCTGACACTAAATACTAATGATGAGATACTAAGATTATTCTAGTATGCGTTTTTTAATACAAAGCAAGCACCATAGTAGTGTCCCTTGTGTGGCATTTGCATACAAAAATCATCAACACACCCAGCATGACTGCAACATAAAATAGCAGGTTAAACTTTCAGCGGACAATTCCAATATTCTACCTACCTGGAGCCACTAAAATAGAAGAAGATCTAGCAGTGTACTTTTCACATGATAACTCAAAACAAAATGATAAGGAATTCCACCATTTCCCTAAAAGTATCCTCGGGCACAAGCTGGCCTGCTTATAAAGAACTCTCAAATCTCAACCCCGAATTTCACATAACTGGCGCGGACAGTTTCCAACCAAAATTTTTCAGTCCTAAATTATAATCAGTTCCAGCATCTAAGAGATAGACAATCCACAGATTGAGGATACACGCTTAATGATAAAGGATCTAGAGCTTAGCTCAGAAAAACAGGATGATCAAAGTCAAATTAAGATATTATAGATGAACTAAAGCTACCTCTGAACAATGAAAAAGTCTATTCTTTTTCAACATCAGAAAACATCTAATTCATCTATACACTGGGTGAAAAAATATTACACACCAGAAAGGGAATTATGAGCAGTTACTCCAATCAACACTCAACATAGCCAAGCATGCAAGCAATGCCCAATTATGAATGCTAACATAGTTTAACTTTTCTTTGCTTTCTCATGCAAGTTAGAGGATCCATCACCTAAAAGGCAAAGCAAGAAAGCACTCACATCACCAATCCCCTGTCACTAATTGCATTTCAAGCTATTCCCCCAATATTACCAAAATCATAACACACAAGCCAAGCACAATTATGCAGAAACTTCAGAATCAATGTAAGAATAAAGAGAATAGAACCTCACCAAAATCAGCACTACCTTACAAGCAAAGACATTAGCTCACATAAACTACAGATATAAAAATATATAAAAATAAATAAATAATAATGCTTTCCCCCAAAAGCCTGCAATACAACAACAATTTTGAAACTTTCGACAAAAAAATATCAATCTGTTTAAAAATAGCGAAGACCCATGTTCCATTCACGGAGTTCCTTCAAACCCATCTTCTAATTTTGCATCCCCTCCTCCCCAATAAGAAAAATTAAAAAAAAATGTATAAAAATTAAAAATTCACCCTTGAATTTGAAGCAGAGGAAAATGAGAAAGAGAAGCGCTTCTGGCGAAGAAAAACGAAGCGCTTCTGTTCTACATGGCGGCGTTGATCATTTGTTCGGAACTGTAAGTGGAGAGTACAATGCGGAAAAATCGCTTTTCTCGTTTCTTCAGTGCAGTAACAAAACAAATACACTATCTTTTACAATTGGGATCATACAATACGACGCCGTACGCTGATTTTACTTTTTTATAAAAAATTGAATTGGAATTTGTTTTCGGATAATCGGGTTAGTATTCTCTTAAAGTTTGTTATTATTAGTAAACTGGTTAAATTTTGTTTGAGTAGTAAAAAATATTTTAAAATAATTACATAAATTTTATAAAATGTAAACAGTAATAT
>Ga0123340_1001580_pt1 | contig 19135 bp, 13 predicted proteins | sample SirMexnodulemix_FD_89961 | JGI IMG/M metagenome (GOLD analysis project Ga0123340, IMG submission 89961) | Root nodule microbial communities of legume samples collected from Mexico - Siratro Mexico nodule mix | ecosystem: Host-associated > Plants > Roots > Nodule | place: Mexico: Nepantla... | reverse complement strand
TTTTAATTAGAAAATTTTAACTTTACAAATTTAAGTAACTAATATTCCATTACATGATTCTATGTAAAATTTATATACTATAGAAATTATAAACAAGAAACTCCGTACAACAAGAGTTTAAATTGATAAATAAAAAAATAAATTTATAAAAAATAATATTTAAATTTGATTAAGATTTATTAGATAAACTAATTTAAATAAGATGACTTATCAAGTAAAGGAAAAAATTGAAAATTTTGAAAAATAAATAAAAACACTAAAATTTTTAACAAGAATATAATTATTTTTTTTAAAATATATAATTAGAATTACATAATATATATTTTTATTTAGAAAACAGAAATTTTATCTGTATAATTAAAATTATATAATTATATTTTTTTACATCAATTTATATTACATCATTTAGTTATATAGCAAATGCTTAAATAAATATATTAACTTATAAGTTATGATTTTATTAATGATAAACAAATTTATCAAATACCAAATAATTTATAAATTATTTCTACTAATCATTCTTCTACTTTATATTAATTTTACTATCTAAAGTTAGAAAGAACTTCTCCTTTAAAGTTAAAATCTATAATTCAATTTTATCTTATTTAGGAATTTTAACAATATGTTCTCATTTTAAACAAAACATCCCCCTCTTCCTAATAGTTGAGATTAGTTAATTGTTCTTATTACCATAATTACCTATACTTATTTTATGTTTTTCTATGGATAAGAAAAATATCTTCTTTTATTTGTGTCTTTTAGAAAATTTAATTTTCGAGTATAAACAAGAAGTTTTTCAACGTTGAAGTAAATATTTAATATTTGAAATATTAAATATCCATACTTTTTATTAGATAGTTTATTAGATAGCGTTAAATTATTCATAAAGATGACTGAAAATATTATTTATGATCTTCTGATTTTTTAAGTTAATTTCTAATAATATGCTACAAATTAATTAGAATATTTAATTAATATTTATTATAATTAACTTATTTAGTTGGGGGAAAGTCATAAAAGTTAAATTCCTGTGGTTAGAAAACACTCAATGAATAGGGTGAAACGTCACTGTCCATCTCTGCTAATTTCAATGTTTTGTTGGTTAGTGTGCGATCAGTTGCGGCGTAGAATCATGAATAAACGCGTTTCCTTAACAATATATTCACCACCCAATAACCTTCATTCAAATATGAGAAATTTTAAGTGTATAATAAAGAGATTCGATTTTATATTTATCTTTGTATTTCAGAAATCTTCAACAGAAAACTTAAATAATAAATTTAATCACTGTCTATTTCTTTTATTCTTAAATACTATTTTCAATACGAGTTATAGTTCGAGACCAACCACTCACACTAATTGCTCGCTGATTTTTCTTATCTATTGATTGGCTAAGATTCTGATATTTTATTATTCTTACTTTTCTCCTCCTTTCAATGCTCCTTACCTCTACTATCTCTTTCTATGGTATTCCGATATTAATTAATATTTATTATATAATTATATATTTTATTTTAGGAAATATTAAAATATTAATGAAACTCAGTGCTCTTAACTTATCTCGTCAATTTATGGGAAATTACTTTTGGTTTTTTACTGATTAAGTAGTGGAAAGGATGGCATGAACCTAGGCTGACGTGGAGGGGTTATCCCAATATGAAAGGGAGCGCACCCCTTGTAGTTCCTAACGACCTTCAGACAGAGCCGTGCCGTCAAACGTCTCTCAAATGAAAAGAGGAAGAAGATAAGACAAAACAAGATATTTTCTCAATTTTAAACTATTAGTTTTTTTAAATTAATAATAGCCTTTATTTTTAACAATATCTAATGCATATTGAGAGTAATTAACTTAAAATTATCCTCACTAAAAGGAAACATATTTGAACAGTTACATATGTTTTTTATTGGTTTAATATGTCTTAATTAGTTTAAAAGGCTATTAATTTAAAATGGAGAAAGGAATAAATAATATTATAAAAATAATAAATGAATTTAGAATGAGGGTATATATTTAAATATGTAACGAATAAAAAGTTTAGCCAGTGTGTATATATACACACATATTTATATTTCATTAATATTTACATTTACTTAGTTTACATAGATTATTCATATTAATATTTATTTAAACTAAGTAAATGTAAATATTAATGAAATATAATAATTAATAAATATTGTATTAATTTTTACGTTAATAATTGATTATGTGAAAAGTATGTTTTGTTTTTTGGTAAATCCGTTGGCTTCATCGCAGAAAGTTATTTATTTATTTATTTATTAAAAATAGTCTTATTTCTTATCTGTTCTCTTTCATTTCATCCTTTCCTAATATATACCGTCATTGAATAGTATTTGAGCATATATATAAAAAGAGAGTGTTAGTCTTAACTTGCAAGGAGAAAGAAGAGAAATAGAGGGTGCAGTAGCAGCAGTAGCAGTTTGAAAGCCCTTTTGTTTCTAACTCTCTCCCCATATATCAGCAAGAATGAGCATGGAAGAACTCGATTTTTTCTCATCAACTTCACCCTCCAACATCACACATACTCATAACTCAAACATTCCTAAAGACAACGGATCACAACCTCTTTTCACTGATCACTTCGTCAATGTAAGTTTTCACATCACATTTTCAATGTTTCTGGGTACTCCATTTATGTTTGCACTTTAGATTCTGAACACCTCATATTGATTATTTTTTATGTGTGCAATATACAGACCACGCTGAATTTAATGTGTCCGATTCAGAGCGATGAATTCTCAAGACCAACAGCAATTGATCAAAATCTTAAATCTCCGGTTTGCATCATAACGATTCTCAAAAGTAAATAGATGCCTGAAATTGAGTTTGAGAATCAATTTTATTTTTCTCTTTTTGTTTTCAGCTGAATACACTCCAAAAAGAGTTTCTGAGACTACAAGAAGAGAATTACAAGTTGAGAACTACGTTGGACCAAATCACCAAAAATTACCACCATCTTCAATTTTTCATTGCTATGCAGAAGCAAAAGCCATATCACGTAACTAGGTTTTTATGTGTAATTAACAGTCATGGTGTGGTGTGTGTGTTTTTTAATTTTACTAGATTATACGTTTTGTGCAGATAAGATTGATCTTATTCTTACAATAGAGTAAACAACATTAAATGATGTCTAACTAGATTTATGGTTTATACTCTCTTTATTAATTCACCCAGTTTCTTTCATATTCTTTTGGGACAGTTAGAGTGTTACCAATTTCAATTTGGGACATTGATCTAAAATAACTTAGAAAGGTCGACATGATTTCTATCCTTAAAGTCATTGAATCCATATATGTGTTTACTTCGGCTTTCCATGAACTCTAGGTCTTTAGTCAGAAGATAAGAGTAAGAAAGATGAACTTTATTTACATATAAATTGTAAGGACTAGAAATATGTGATTCTATTTTCAAGAACATGCCAACTTTTTATTTATTTAATAAAATCCTTAAAAATAAAAATATTTTAATTTTTAGAGACGAATCATTTAAAATGAATTAAGTAAGTAATATATCATTTTTTAAATAATATAACTTTATTGTGTCAGTTAGTTTAATTTTACCAAACTCTTCAAATCTAACCAGTATTAGCCATTAATTCATTGTCAATTAGCTTATTCACTGTCCATTATAAAGGATCAACTATTAATTAGTTAACCTAAATGCTAGATTTTTCCAGCAAAAGATAATTATGTCAAAATTTACATTCAAACACATATATATAAAGTTAAAATCAAAAGCACTGAACTTATTGAGTGTATGGAACAGAACTTGGAGAAAAATGAGAAGATGTCTGGTCAACATTTATTGGACCCACAATCACGCACCAAATTAGACGCTAAAGTTGTTGCATCAATCTCCGATGATAAATCTGGTCAAGAGGTACTGATCTTTTAGCTTTTCTAGAAAGTCATAGGTACATAATTTAATTATTAAAAAATGTGCATCATGTGACTAAACTTAATATTGGAAATCAGGTTCATCCTGATCATGTAGAAGATGTTGTTGAACAATCGTCCTCACAGACTTTGGGATCATCCAAGTGTCCCAAGTTTGAAGATCTAAGCCCGGTGAGCCTCCTTTCAGAAGAACCAGAGTTTCAGTGCGTGCAAGATCAGAAGCTCCAGTGGTAATAATTTAATTTAATTAAATATATAGATGTCCTAATCCATATTATTATTGCATATATGGTAGCTAATTAAAGTTTAACACCCCCATCTAAAACCTACTTACCTGCTCAATCTACTTATATGTATCTAATGAATGTGAGTGTTCAGATTTGCGATGGATGTCAATGGAGGAAGTATGGGCAAAAAATATCCAAGGGTAATCCCTGTCCTCGTGCCTACTATCGTTGCACCATGGCCGTAGGATGCCCGGTTCGCAAACAGGTAAATAATTATTTTCATTTTGCTTTTAATTAAAGAACATGATGTTAATGTTCTTTAAATTTTTCTTGGAATGCATTAATTTTGTTAATGCATGTGAAACAATGATACAGGTGCAAAGATGCACAGAGGACATGAGTGTGTTGGTAACAACTTATGAAGGCAATCACAACCACCCTCTTCCACCTTCAGCCACGGTCATGGCCAATTCTACCTCAGCAGCTGCAGCTATGTTCTTATCTTCTTCAGGTTCAACAACTAGTAACGAAACCCTAAACAACAGTGTAGGAGTATTCTCTTCCATGCCCTACATCCCAATGCCAACCCTCACAGCCTCTGCACCATTTCCCACTATCACCCTTGACATGACCACCAACCCTACGCAACTGCTTGCAACTACTTTTCCTCAGCTACTAGGGCACCCTATCTTCTTCCCTCACAAAATCCGACATTCACTAGGGCAAAGACAACCTTCCTTTATGACCGATATGATGACTGCAGCTGTTGCTTCCAGTCCAAATTTCACTGTAGCATTAGCAGCAGCTATCTCCTCAATTATTGGAGCTCCTAGAGGCAATGATGGAAATAATAATAACAACAGTAACTATGGTGGAAATGTTCTTCCCCTTGGGTCATCTATGTTACCTGGTTCCAGTTGATTTTTTTTTCACATTCATGCATGCGCCACTTATGGGGTCACTAGCAGCTTGTATACATGAATTAATATTAGCTCACTCTATATGACAATACATATTATTATCTCTATCTGGAGAATGTAAATATAGGAATATAGTTTATTTTTGGGAGAAAAATTGCATGGGAAGGAAAAAGTCAACATTCAACACTCATTATTTTATGTCGTGATGCTTATACTGAAAAAAAAAAAAAAAAATGGGGTGTGTTGGAGATTCGGAATAAGAATAATGACCACAAAATGGTGTTGCTACCTAACATGTGGAAGATTTGCTTACATTGTTGAGGCATGAATGTAAATTCAAGGAAGATGGGACTAATGAAACGGAGTTCAAGAGGGTGCTTAAAACTTTATGATTTGAATGTTAGAACTTCTGATAAATATCTGTGAGATGTTTAATTTAAAATACTTGTATTATGAGGCCCATTCTATACCCGTTTAAGTAAATATGCTATATATTCATGCTTTTGAGACATTATAGATATGTGCATACAAAATTAAGTTTCATCTACGTCAGACCTTTTGCCAAAGGTCTAGAGTTGTCTTTAAACTGTTAATATAAGTGGGAGAAAAAAAAAATCATTTTTGTAATATGATTCTTCGGAGTACACAACAATAAGGTTAAGTAGATGTTACTTGCATAGAAATGACAAAGATTGTATCACATTTTCTTTATAAGAATTACACATAACAACATTTGGAACATTTCATTTACCTTTTTTTACATAACTGATTTAGACATTGCCAATTTAGTCTCTAATAATAAAATTTATTTTAATTTTTTTCTACCGCAAAAGGACACGCATACAAAATACTTCCACAAATCTAACATTTAACATTTTATTTAAATATATTTATGATTTTTTTTCTTTTACTAATTTATACAAATTAATTATATATTACACCTTCATCACATATTTGTGCATAAAATTTCAAGGTGAGGAACTCAATTGGAATAATTAGAAAACAATCAAATTTAAATAGGAATAAAAAAAATGGCACATATATTATATATAAACCATAAAATGAAATTAAACCCTTCTAATTTAAATCAATTCTTTTCTGTACCCCTATTTTTTAACCTATCAATTCCTTTATGCATCCCTCGTTTTTTAACCTACACCCCCGTAATTGGGTAAAACGACCGATTTGTCCCATTCGCTTTTCTTTCACTGCATATCATCACCACTACCATCCTGACTGTACCATCACTGCCGTGAAAGAAGAAGAAGAGGAGAAGAAAGCTAAAAAAAACTTGTTGAAGAAAGTTCTTCCCAGAATACAAGTGTTATGGAAAGTTCTTTCTGAAATTCATGTGTTATGGAAAATTTGTTTGGAAAACTCATTCTTGAAAATGCATTCAAAAATATATTATAAATATTCAGTAAATTTTGTTCTAAACAATTTATTCAAATATGTATTCCACATGTTCATACTTTAAAAAATATGTTTCAGAATGTATTTCATAAATTAGAGAAAGTATGTTTTGAAAAAAATTTCAGTGATAATCTGGAAGTCAGTTTTGAAAAGGAAAAATAGTCATTTTAAAGTGTGGGTGTAGGTTCAAATTGAGGAGGTGAAAAAAACAAAATCCCTAATTTAGTAATACTATAACATGCTTGGATGTGAGCTTAAAGGAATAAGGCCCAACAATTTTGGTAAATGAAGAGTGGAGTCCGCCCATAAAGATAAGGCCTTGACCTGGATCGATTTGTCTTCTTTCAGGGGGGAAGGCAGATTTAGAGGTACTATTGGTGGCCGTTGGATGAGGAAAAAAGGCATCCAATGGAGCCCGGTTGAGTTCAATTTTTGAAAACCAAGACTTGACCGTTGAGGTGAGGTGAGTTGGGTTGAGTCAACTCGAGTTGAAACTTGCAACTCTAATACCTTTCTCTCTCTCTCTCTCTTCGTTCTCACACATCAAACCCACACTTCACTGCTACTACTCTCTCTGTACAATGAGACGCCATGGCTGGCAACGCCCCCTCCATCCCTTACAGGTCCATTCTATTGCTACATATTTTTAATTTTCAGAATCAAATTTCAAAATCTAAGCAGGGATCAAATCAGATTCATTGAGTTTCTGTTTTCTGAGTGCAGTTTGTGGGCGCTGCAGTGTACGCTTTTCTGGTGGTGTGTTACTACACCTTCCTCGGACTTTTCCTCGGAAACCGAACTGCCGAGTTAACACTCACCCTCGCGTTTTCCGTTGTGGTACGTCGTTTTTTGTTTTCAGTCTCGACTCTGTTCGGTTTCTGTGACACAGCACGTGTTTTTGCGCAGGCAACCTCCGTCATGTTTCTGTTCGTGAGGTGCACAGCGATTGACCCTACGGACAGGACCAGCATCCGGAAGAGGAAGAAGACGAGAGGGACGTCAAATGCGACGCTGAAGCTGAATTACAGTTTCATTCTTTGGCAGATTGTGATAAGGTTTTTAAGGAGGGTGGAGAGGAAGTTGCTGAGGACGTTCATAAAGAGGAAGTACCTTGATCCCTTGAAGACAAGTCCACAAATGGAGCCTCTCTTGCCATTCCCCCTTGTCATGAAGGACGATGATGCTGCCATTGCGCCCAATCTCAAAGAGGATGACATCTCGTTTTGTGCACTTTGTGATTTTGAGGTACTTCGATCAATCTGGCTGGTTGGATGAACCTTTCAACAAGAATGTGTGGTGGAGAAAATAAGAAAATTAAATTAAAATAAGTTGAAATTAGTTTATTTAAATTTATAAGTTAATTTGTTGTAGTTATGTTAGCAATATCAATCGAATTCTTAAATTAAATGATCGGGCAAAACACTCACACGTACATATATAGAAGTTAGTTAACTAGATTTAAGAATGTTACTATTATTGAGATTTAACAAATACAGAAGCTAATTTAACTAATGAGACATGAACACCACTGTCTCATTTTAATTCTCATTTTAATTCTTATACTTCCTTGTTTTTTCTTCTATAAATGCGTATGGAGAAGTGTATAAAACAAATCCTTATCTTACCCCTGTTAAATCTAACTCTCCTCTGAATCAGGTGAAAAAGCACAGTAAGCACTGCAGGACTTGTAATCGCTGTGTTGAAGGGTTTGATCACCATTGCAGGGTAGGTATTATCTTCTGCGTTTCGAATTTATATATTCTCTTTTGTTATTGTGATGTAAATATATCTGCTATCGCTTGTTTCCAGTGGCTGAATAACTGTGTTGGAAAAAGGAACTACACGACCTTCTTTCTTCTCATGATTTTCGTGCTGTTAATGGTGAGTAATCACAAGTTGTTTCAATTTAGTAACGAAAATAACTAGCGTTTGAGTTAGGTGACTTGAGTCATTTCCAACATTGTTTGTTATGTTTCAGCTCTTGATTGAAGGAGGGACTGCGATTGCTATATTTATCAGGTGTTTTGCTGATAAAAGGGGAATAGAAAAGGAGCTTCAGAGGAAACTCTATATAGAATTTCCAAGAGGAGTTCTTGCCGCCATATGTGTAAGAGTTGTATAAATCATTTTTTAACATTTCTGTATTTTGCTCCAGACTGAGTCCAAAATTTAACATCACTTCTGATTTGCTTCCAACTTCATGGAATGCTGCTGCAGGTGTTGCTTCTCCTATTGACAGCTTATAGTTCAGCAGCATTGGGGCAGCTTTTCTTCTTTCATGTGGTTCTTATACGAAAGGTAGCATTCTTTCTTCTTTTTGAAACTATCAATGATCATGTATTACCATGCTTTGTTATTTAAAACAGTTACAGATGCTATTAAATCAGTTTGCCAAAGTATCAGTTTGCGAAAGTGCTTTGCATCAAATAAGCTCTAGCTATGTCTTTTTGGTTGTTGAATTCTGTTGTGTGTTATTAATGAAGGGAATGAGAACCTATGACTATATTCTAGCGATGAGAGAAGAGAATGAAGCCATGGAATTGGAATCATTGGATGATTCTGATTTTTCTTCAGAGGAGAGCTTCGATTTTGACTCACCTGAAAAGCCAACACTGATGTCCAAGTTTCTATGCAAAGGAAACCAGGTAAGAATGAGATATAGATTATTTCATTTTTTGACCTGAATCAAAACCAACAGGGCGGTTTGTTTTGAGCTTCAGGGCTCACCTAGGTTGTCTATCAGGATTGAAGGAGAAACTGAACCTACCCCCTTGATCAAGACAAAGAAGTTCTATGTGAGCATTAATCCATGGAAACTCATAAAGTTGACCAGGGAAAAAGCCCTATTGGCAGCTGAGAAGGCCAGGGAAAAGCTTATGAAAGAAAAGCCAACGGGGGAACATGACTCGTTAAAACCTCTTCCATTGGAAACAAAATGCGGACCATTGATGAATTCGGACAAAACTAAAGACACTGAGGATTTTTGCTCTACATCTTTTATAGCAAAAGGGAGACTTACTGGATCACCAGGAAGCTTCACAAGCCCGAGAAGGAGATTTTCTGCTGGCTCACCTACGGTGTTCTCTAGCAACTTGATAGCATCTCCACATCATAAATATAGAAGCAGTTTCGACTTGAAATTAACAGACGTGTCCAGGGAGCTCGAAACACATATTTCAAGGCAGGTTCTTTGTTCAGTTATCGGCAAAGATGATAGCGAGGCATCCCCAAGAAGCATTGTATTTTAGAAGTTGAGATTCTCAGCCTTAGAGAAAGGGTTGTTGATATGTGCATTCTCCATATCCATTTTCTATATATCATTGATTCCTTATAATTTATACCCGTGATGTTTAATTTCTGTAACATGGATTCCTGTTTAATATACATGACATGGGATAGTTCCTGCTAGGCGATGTACCTGTAAGTATGACTCATTTTTGTTAATTCTCATATAAAGGCAATGCAATCATGCTTTTTCCCAGCTATCCATAATTGTTGTTGTGAAGTTATTTTAAACAAATATTTGTGTAGTCGTTTTACTTCTGTGCAAAACAAAGATCCCAAGATTATATAAATAGTTTTTCCCCTTGATGGAACGGTTATGTCGTTGAATTCCTTATTTAATATAGATTGGGGAGGCAAAATGCATACAAAATTTTCATTTTACTTTTAAAATAACAAGTAGCTAGGAAAGCAAGACATGAAATCATTCAAATTCAATTTCTGATAAATCACTCAATTATTTGTTACTGCACACAAGTTACAAGAAACAATCATCTCTCGGTGTCATTCTGCAGACAGAGAACCGCAGGTCAGCAACACCATTCAACTTCTGAGGTAAAACTTGTCCTGTTGAAGAAACTCACCAATCAAATTTCAGCTATAAGTGAACTTTGGTGGCTTAATGTTCTAAACCCAAGCACCCCAGTTTTGATTTCCCAAAATCGTTAAGTGGTTTGGTAAATAGCAACAGTCGGAACAATGCTCAGGGGATATTCGCTCATTGAGAGGCTCACAGGCTTCCGGTGAAACCAGGTCAGAATATCCTTTAACGTAAGAGCAGTTCCATGGCAATTTTGAGGTCACATTAAGTGTGATGTTTGATAGGCAGATATTGACAAAGTTGTCACCTTTAATACCCTGTATAAGGCCAGCACGTTTGACTTTTTCCCCAACCACATCCTTGATAGTAATCCTTTCAATTACCGGTAGAGCTTCTGGGTCATAATTGTCATCAGGATGTTCTCCATATAAACCAGTGAACCTAATAGCAATATCCACATTACTCAAGATCATGTTAGAGATACAGACATTTCTAACATAACCACCCCTGCCAGGAGAAGTTTTTATTCTAACTGCACTATGTGATTGAAAAATGTAAATATCTTCTGCATGAACTTCTGATACACCTCCAGACATCTCACTTCCAATAGCAATCCCGGCACTAGTAGTTTTCCCAATGAGCCTGCGGATATTAATATTTGTACTGGGTCGACCAAATGAAATGCCATATCCATCCCACCCACTTTTGATGGAAATCAGATCATCACCAGTGCTTATATAACAGTCTTCAATGCAAACATTGTCTGAAGAATCTGGACACAATTAGAAGGTATATATGAGAATATGATGAGAGTTCTGAAAGAAAATTGTAAGGACACTGAGCCAGGGTGTCAATTAGAGGGCACGAAAGTTAACCCGGACAAAATGCAACTAATGTTGTACAATATACGTAACTTTATTTCTATGAATGTAAACACCACTACAACACAAAAGCCTAATCCCATACTAGGTGATGAATGTGTAGCACCACTTTTTAAAAATGTATTCTTCCTTTGGTCCAAATGAAAATTTCCCTTTCAAAAAAGTTCATGACAAAAACTTGATAGCACACTAACACTGGATTAAAAGAACATTGGGTTGTTGAATTCGACCTAGAATACCTGTGCATTGTTGACACAGTGTATGACTTTCCAACTTATCGGAGAAAACTCACCTGGATCAATGCCATCTGTATTTGGTGAACCATGAGGAGCAATGATTGTGACATTATGAATTGTAACGTTGCTGTTCATCCAGAAAAACAGTTTCAAATCTCCCTATCATGAAAGCTTCACTATTGCATAACTTTAAATACTAATTTAAGTTCATGAAGTTCAGTAAACAAGTATGGAAATATGATTAATCCTTCTTTAGGGAACAAACCTGCAATATACAGGGTGAATAGTCCAAAATGGTGAGTTCAAGAAAGTTACATTCGAAATGAGAACCCAGGTTGAATTCATCAACTCGACCAAATGAGGACGTGTATAATCCAATGTTTTGTTCCGAAACTTGTCCCACCAGATACTCCCTTGACCATCTATAGTTCCATTGTTACCTTCATTGGGATACCAATGGCATCAATAAATAAAATACAAAAGTTTTTCTTTTTCACACCCATTGCACGTGCATACGCCTTGGGAGGGAAGAGATAGATTATGCATGAATGGAGAAAAAAAATAATAAATGGATGATGTTTTATCGGTATGAAAGGAAGCGGGAGATATAGGTCAAAAGGGTGTGAAAAAAAAATCACGATTGATTAAAATATAGGTATAGAAGATAATTCCTTTTTGAATGCTATCAACCTGTTATGACAACATCAGTCAAATTACGCCCATAAATGAGGCTTCTATGCCTTCCACCAGGCAGCTCCCTTCCACGACCATATGATGGTAGAGGCTCCACAATTGGCCAGTCCTCGGCGTTCTGTTACAAGCATGATATTGCATTTATTTCACATTTTACATAAAATAAAAGAGACAACAAATTCAAGCTACCAGGTCTTTTAGACTTAAGCCAGTTACAAACATAAATTGTTTTCTGAAGCAAACAGACAAATAGTAACAAAAGTTGATTGTGGGTTAACACAGATGTATAACCCAGGAAGTATCTATGTTAATTAACTATAATAAAACATTTCCAAATTGATTGATAGGCATAAGAAAGAAACATAGCAGAGGAACGTTATGTCTATGGTGAAAATGACAGTGCTATTTCATAATTACATTGTAGACACACATTTGGCAGATATGGTAATCTTCCTTTTCCTTGCATTTCACCATATTATTTACATCAAATTACCATTGAACCAAGAATTACTGCATCATTGTCCAACCACAGTGTTAGATGGCTGATTAGATCAAAGCTTCCAGTTAACCACCGGCCCGCAGGGACAAAAAGCTTGGCTCCACCTTTGTCTGCAAATGAATTTAGGTAGAAGATGGCATTCTGAAATGCTTTTGTATTGAGAGTGATCCCATCCCCAACTGCCCCAAATTCGGTAATACTGACACTGTGAGGCCGGACTTCCATCAAGTTTATCCAACTGCAGCACGAGCTGCTCCACACTGTCCATGGGCTACAACTGAACCATGCAAGAACCACAAACACACCCACCAACTGCAAGAGAAACATTGCGAGAAATTTACATGTTTCTTCAGCTGCTACAACAGCAGTTCGAAATGTATCTTATCAAGTATCAATATTATGAAATTAAAGAACTGAATGAGACGGGCTGAAGAATTTCCAAATTGAAATGACTTGAAAATCTACTCAGATCAGCTACATTTCGCCAAACAATTAGTAAAAAAATTTCAAATACCAGGAAATTAACAGGGAAAATTAGAAAACCAAAGACCAATCAGTTCTCATTGACCACCTCTTCAAGCATGAGGGATAGTAAGTAACACGGATTAAATTACACTAAGGTAAACAACGAAGAATCCCATGAATGCTGCTGTTCTTGATCTGTGTAAAAAAACTTGCTTTTAGATCTTACTACTGCACCAACTACTACTAAGCTTGTCAGTGGAAACCAAAAAGTAACATTGTATTGAAACCTATGAAGGGGAAAGGTGGGGGTAATAAAAAGCAATAACCAAAACTGACTCACAGTTGAAAGTCTCTTCATATGAGTGAGATCCACTTGTCCCTTTTGACCAGAAGCAGAGCTTTTGAGCCACCCTTAATGACCAATTTGAAATCCTCCTAGTGATGGAAAAAGGAGCAGGGAGAGAGAGAGAGAGAGGGTGAAAGAGGCAAAGAAGAAGCTTTGGTTGATTGATCAAATCGGTGAGAAAGAAGGGAGTGTGGTACTGATGGTGATTGGATGGGGCATTTGAGAGTGAGAGAGGTAACACAGCAGCACCACCCAACCCAAGTAAAAATCATTGACAGGGACTGTTGATGCCCCTCAAAAATTAAGCAGTAGGACCCCCTTCTCAGTGTGTCTCTCTATCTTCTTCCAAACTCTTTCTTCTTCTTCTCTCTCTCTCTCTCTTTCTCTCTCTTTCTTTCTCTCTCAACCATTGTGGAAGAAACCAATTAACCGACCCAGAAAGCCACCAACAGCAAGTAATGATTTTGGAGACAGGAATCGCTCTGAAGAAACTACTCTAATCAGATCACCACGGTCTCTGGTTTTGGGCATTTCACCGATGATTCCATTGCTGAAGCAGTGACGCAGACGAAAACAATTTCAGAGGTTTCAAATCGCATGTTTCTCGGGATAACCTATGATTTTGATCGTAACCCAATTTCCAGTTCGTACGTATTATTTGATTAATCTATCTACCTTTTCAAGCACTTCACTCCATCTTCTATTATTTTCTTTGTTTTATTTTGATTTGTAGAATGCAATCTGTAATTGAAACCTGAACCAGCGAAGACATAAGCTATAAATGTGGAAGCAAGAAAGGAACAACAGAACAGGGTCGATTAGCCAAAAATACCAAAACCAGTTTGCATTCAATATCTTTTAAAAAAAGAAAAAGTGTTAGAATATTCTTTAAGGTCTTTGATAGCTGATGTTTTAGTTTTTCTTTCATGTAGTTTAATTAACATTTTTAGGAGTTGATTTTATCGGATATTTAAATTTCTATATAATTTGTTATATACATAAAGGTGTGGTAGGAATTTTGTTATTTTCCACAATTATATTAGACAATTTATCCTTCTTGACTTCTACTAGTTTATATTTGTCTTGTCTTTTCGTTTTCTATATTAAAAATTTATCATATAAATTAAAACTATCTGTTATATTTTTAACAAACTAAATTGCATTAATATTTAGTTTATTTATAATTTAATATAATAGTATGTTTAAATTACACCTGTAATTTCTAATTCCTTTTAGTCCTATAATAAATAAAAAAATTAAGCATGGTATATACAAAACTAAAAGTGGATGAGTTTAAATATAAATTAAGAAGTTAAGTTTTGTAATTATAAGATAATGAGACATTAAATCTTAAAAGAATATAAGAATTTCAAACTATATAGTTGTTATAGATGGTAATAAAAAACTATGGAATGAACTTATGTGGTATGTAGATAGATTTATTAAAGAAAAGTTGTTATTGCTAAATGAAAAGAAAATATAAGTTACACTCTATCGAGGAATGGGTATAGATTGGAATTTGATGGAATGATGAAGATAGAAAGAGCTATCTCTTTAAATAATTGAAGAAGTAGCTATAGCTATTGAGAGAATCCAAGGAGAAGGTGCTGCATGAATGCGTTTCTCCATAAATTTGAAAGAAAAAAAATGCAATATGTCAAACAGAAGTTAATGTTAATAAAATTTCTCTCATATAATTTTCTAAATTTTTATTTTTTTACAATATTCATTTAAATTTATAAAACAATGTTAATTTTATTTTGTTATTAATATTTTCCTATAATTTCATAAACATATATCATAAAATACTTGTTTAAAAAAAACAAGAAAGGCATCTAACTTTTCTATTTCAAATGTAAATTTTAAATAAGTTATTTATTATATTTTTTAGTTTTCTTATTTCTATATATATTTACATGTCATTGCATTTTTTCTCTCTTATCATAACTAATTTTTCATTTCAACTAATTAAGAGTATAACTAGAAAAAAATATTATTCTAAAAATTATAAATAACAAATAAAAGGAAATTTTTTTTTTATTGAAAAGTGAAGACTAACAAGGAATGGAGAGATTTGTATATAAAATTGGGATTGATAATTGAAAATAAGAAAATGAGGTTTTCTTGTGGTTTATTGAGTGTTCCCATTCCAAGAAGATAATAATAACTCGCAATAAATGAATATGCAGTGATGAATAATGGAATTTGAGGACCATCTTACCCTCTTCTCATGGCTATTGCAGTTTCTACTCCTTCTTAGATACACTGTGTACCTGCATTCTCCAAAGTCAACACTAACTAATCCACCCATTTTTAGTATATAGTAATATGAATCAGAGAACCAAATCACATATATCTCACTCCTAACTCAAAGAATAAAAAATGAAATGTTGCTAGAAGAATATAAATATGATTTTCTTATAGCAGATTTAGCATATTTTTGTCAGAGATAATCTTGTTATAATCAACAATAAAACTTTTGAACTGTGTATACAATACTCAAACTCAAAACCATTATAGGTCATTATTATTATTAAACATATATTATAAAATTTAGATGAAGTGACAAAATAAGTAACTAAAAACTTAGTAAGAGTATCTCATTGTATCAAGAGTTAGTTACATTATTTTTAAGACATTTTGTAATTTTTAATTCAATATAAAAGTTGTAAGACTGGAACTCTTATTAGTATTTTATTTAATTATTAATAAAAGTATATATTTTTTAAATAAAAATATTTTTTATTTTTATAATTAATCTTATTTTTTATATTATTGGGAAAGTTTTTATACTAAGATTTTAATCTTATGGTTCTGACATGTGTAATTGTCTTCCTTCTCTCTTTTATTTAGTAGAATTTGGCCTCCTCGAGTTTGTAGGTCTACACTAGGTTGATGGACCCGCACCATATTGCAACAAGACTGTGAAGGTAATAACGTCTATCCTTAATCCATTGATAGTCAACATAATATAGAGGAAATGTCTCTCTTTGTTGACGTTTTCCATAAAATCTTAAATATTATATAGTTTTTTTTGCCGGTGTTTTTGCCTCTGTAGGTAAAGAACAAATAGATGAAAACAAAAAACAATAGCATCTATTTCAATTTCAAGTATATTCAAATAATATTCAAGTCAATTATCATTATTGAAATATTATTTGTTTTTGAGTTAAAAATTTAGTTATGATTTTATTTTTAAAAAACATCTCTAAATGTTGAAAAAGAAAAAAGTATTTAAATTGTCTTTAGTTTTGATTTCTATGTGATTGAAACTATTGGGTATACTAGTGTACACTCCTCAATCCGGAGATAAGAAGAATGAGGATTTGTCTTTAAACCACTTTTCTAATCCCACAAGCTACACCAATTTTCTGACTTCAAGTCTATTGAGATAATATTGTTATGTTAATCATTGCATTCAAAGTATTGTTCACTTTGAAGCTTGGTACTTCATCACAATTATGTCCTCAAAAGGCATTTTAGAGGGTTAAGGGCGGAAAATGTATTTAAATTGTCCATGGCCTCGATTTCAAAGTGATGTGAGACTATTATATATCGAAGCAAGCCCCCCAGTCGAGGGCTAAGGGACAAGGGTTTGTCTTTGGAACCATTTTCTCATTTTCATATATGGTGTCAATGTTTCGACTTCAAATCTGTTGAGATAACATTGTTAGGATCAATCGCCGCATATAAGGTATTGTCTGCTTTGAAACTCAGTGTTCCATCATAATTTTATCCTTAAAAGGTATCTCAAATAGTAAGGGAGTAAGGTGTATTTAAATTGTCATGAACCTTGACTCATATTGGTTTTTAGGTTAATATATGTGGTTTTTTGGCATATGGTTTTGTTAGTATGTATACTTTTTTGTTTTATACTGTTATCTTTTTATAGGGGTAGTATGTAGCCTTTGAAGTGTGTGTCATCAAATAAGAATAATACATAAAGTTTTTTCTCTCTTGTATGTATCACTACCTCCTCCTTACCTCTATGGATTCTTTTTCTATCTGAATGTTCCTGCCTCATTCTCACATTTGCGATCTAAAGAGGTTCTATCATTGTTTTTATTTGCTAATGTTACTATTTTTCATCATGAATCACACCATGAATATGTTGAGGAGGGATTACCATTCTCAATATGGTATCACAGCAGGTTGAAAACTTGTTTTGCTTCCACTTCACCTTTATTCTTTTTTGTTTTTTATCTTCTTAGTTTTCTTATTCTTATTTCTTGCCATCATAGATTCTTCAACCATCAAAAAATGCGTTTGCCATGGATCCTTATATTAACCCTTTTAGTGTATATTACCTACATCCCAGTGAAAATCATCAAGATCTTCTTGTTTCTTCTCAACTCAACAAACAAAACTATCATTCGTGGAGTCCATGAGGAAAGCCTTACTATCGAAAAATAAATTGAAATTTTTTTATGGGAGCATTGACATTCCCTATGTTCGAAACCTGAGAGAGAAGTAACAACATAATAGTTCTATCTTGGATCAATTAGACCTTGTGTGCACAAATAGTTAAGAGTGTTGTTTACATAAACATGGCCAAGAACCTTTGAGCTAATATGGGAGAAAGGTTCTCTGTTTTGATATTGGTTAGGTTATAGGGAATGTTTTGGGTTCTAATTGGTATTTTAATGGGTTCTGTTTAGGTTCTGATGGGTTCAATGATGAGTGCTCTGTGGTTCAATGATGAGTGCTCTGTGGTTTAAGGATGTGCCTTGAGCAACAATCCACCATTATCAGGTGCAACCTAGAATGAGGAGGTGCTAAAAAAAGCAATCCATCATCATCAAGTATAATTCACATTCTTATAATATTCAATATTCAATTTTAATAATATATAGTGCAAAGTGACTAACACTCAATATTGTTATTATTACATATCAAACAAACACAAAATCAAAATCACAAAGCATCCCTATAGCAAGAAGCAACAATTTTTTTTTGTGTAGAGTTGTGTAAAATTAAATTTTTTTTATGCTCTTTTTACTTCTTCTGAATTGTAAGAACCAACAAATTTTATGTGTAGAGTTGTGTAAAATTGTGCAAAATAAAGTCTCTAGTTTAATTTTAATCCCTAACCCCCTCTTAATATTATAAATTATTTCTCTTTCAAAAAAAAAACTCCACAATTAATTTTATTAATCATACTTATTTGAAACTAAGCAGTAATTACATCATTAAAAGGTCATGAAACAGACTCTTACAAAAATTGCCTTCTCAAATTTCATTTTATTCAAATTAGTTCTATAATCATATTCAATCAGTTTTCAACCAAATGAATTTCCGTCCATTTTTAATTAATTTGTGTATCAAGGTCATTAAATCAAAACATGATTTCTAATAATAAAGCAGGTAGTATGAGACTTAAACTCAAACATGTGGTGAGAGATGAGTGTAGAAGAATGTGGACATAGAAAGAGAGCATATGGGCTTAACCCAACAGAGAATACAAATAATAAAAACAAGTTGTAATTAGCAAAACTAGGACTATGTCACAAAACTGACCCAGATAAAACAAAAAATAGAAAACGGCTAAGACATTTTTATTTAAAACTTTAAGGAATTGGACCTTAAATCAAATTTTATTTTCTTGTAGGCTATTTAAAATGGACCAAATTAAGAAAATAATTTAAAATAAAACCAAATTCTCCTTTTTTATCTTTTATCTTTTTCAAATATTATCAAAAAATTGAAAACATATTTTT
>Ga0123340_1001578_pt1 | contig 19139 bp, 12 predicted proteins | sample SirMexnodulemix_FD_89961 | JGI IMG/M metagenome (GOLD analysis project Ga0123340, IMG submission 89961) | Root nodule microbial communities of legume samples collected from Mexico - Siratro Mexico nodule mix | ecosystem: Host-associated > Plants > Roots > Nodule | place: Mexico: Nepantla... | reverse complement strand
TATATATATTACATGGCATAGATTAAGTGGGAAACTTTATTTGAGAGTCTTTTGCAAAATATATAGGGCCATATAATAGATGATGAATACTTTACCCCTTTACCATTTTGTTTGGAGGAGTTTTTTTTACCTTGTTTAGATTTTTATTTTACTAGATAAATCCTTGTGTAGGTATCTAAGATGACTTAAAAAATTTGTTTTTAGGGTATTTTCATATTGTTACAATAAACTTTTGATGAAATCTTACGGAAATAATTTATAAGTTATTTCGTTTAAAATAATTTAATTAAAATTTATTACTTGAATTGAGAATTCATTTGGAGTGACTTGAGAAGAAAATGGATGAAAAACCAGTTAGTTAGTTTGGTTTACTGAAAGATAACAAAATTGAGTACAAATTTTATTAATATATGTGATTGATTTGAATCAATTAATGAAGATTCATAGGTTGATTTTTAGTATAATGTTAAAATTGGCATTAAATGTATTTTTTTAATATATAAATATTTTTTATTAAAATATATTAGTTGAGAAAATAACTTTTTTAGAATCTTATTTTTAATTTGATAATAATAATTGTAAAAAAAATAAAGAAAAGGTCAATAGATATAATTATTTTAAACACTGGGATACACAAAAAAGAATGATAATTTACATGGAATAAATTGGTAATTTACAGAACAATCTTACAAATTTTATATTTTCTCCTCATCTCAGCACACAATTTTCTTACTCAAAACTTTATAAATCATCTCATATCACGTACTACAAACCACACTCAAAAATGAACTCAAATCAATCTTCCTAAACTGTAAATGATCTATACCAAAATAGAGATTTATCTAGTTGAAATATTATTGTTGGAAGTGTTCTCACCATACTTTTATTATAATAACTCTTCTGATATTTCCATTAGGTGTGTAGAGAATTTATTTCGTGTGTCAAATGTTTCAGCGGTTAAGTATTTATGTACATATTCGAAAGAACTTGTATGTCTAAATTATTTTCAGATTATTTTTCAACACGCTTTACTTAATAGCTTTTGAAAAAACATATAGCTTATTAAAATATTTAATCTTTCACCATCACTCATATAATATTCGAGAATATTTGAAGAGAGAAAAAGCCTGTACAAAATGAACAATTAAATTATTTTTAATTCATTAAATTTATTTTGTTTTATTTAAATATATAATAGAAAATTATTTCATTTTTCTTTCCCTCTTTCCTCTCCATCATTATTCTGTATCTTCATATTAGTATTTAAAAATAAATACATGTCTCCAAATTCATACTCGTAGAAGTAACACTTTTATATTCATCGTTGCCTAAATATTATATGTGCGAAATGTCACTTTTGTTAATTATAAATGTTTTTCTGTATCTTAATGAAAACATTAGATAATTAACTAGGATTTTTTTTTGGGGGAGTGGGGTGCCTCTTTATGATCTTGCTACAATACTGCAACACAGTTTTGTGAAAATGAAGATATTTATAAGAGGAGGTTCTCAGTTTTGTTATGAAAAAGATTAAGTCAATAAAATATCATTTGTAAGTTTTTTTATCAGTATACTTTAGTAATTTGTAACTATAAAAAGAATAACATGAGTTTCCATTCAAAATTAATGTACTAAATACAAGTAGATATCTAGGTCACAAAAGTAAGTGTAGATGTGCTGTAAATGCAATATCCTACACATTTCCATATATTTTTGTGAGGAAATATATTTTTATTCCCATATAATTAGGATAATTTAACTCTAACCACGAATTTGTTTCCATTCTCCATTTTCCAGTACCTGATGTAAAAGGAATCTTTCTAACATTTGGAGTGTGCAAAACAAGGTATGAAATCCATGATTTTTACATCTTTTATTTAAAAAATTATTTTCTAAACAAGATATGTTGTCATAATTTTAAAAATACCGTTATTAGAAAATACATCAGCCTTTTAATATAAATTCCTCAAATTAAATTTCAAATTACTTTTTTTATTCAATTCTATGAAAATTTAAATAGAAAAAATCTATAGGAAGTGTATGTGTTTGTTCGAAAGGAGGACAATAATGAAGCCATAATATGCAGTCCTTTTCAGAGCTGGGCTCGTGCGTCGCCTCGTGCACATTGTGAGGGATTCGTGTAAATCACCGAAATAGGTACCCAAAATTATGCTGCGCTCGTTGGTTTTATCTGCAAACTCATTCAAAGAAAGATACTCATCAACCTATAACACATTTACATGAAGACAATGTTAAAATTATAAATATTTACCTTTTTACGTAATATTTTGATACAATATCAAGTAAATTATAGAAGAATATAGTAACATCAATCATGAAGAAGGCAAATATGTTACGTTCTTAATAGCTTCGAGTTCATAGGTATGGTTCTATAAAAGCTCATTGCAAGTGTTATAAGACAAGGACATGTTTTTACTGAAGGAAAAAGTTGAGCTGAGTGCATTATTCAACAAACGGGGTGTCAATTCATTGATTATATCCCAGAGCATGGAATCGGATGGTGACCAATCTTATCAAGAAAAATTCTTACACGTCTTTTTCTAACCTTGGGAGCATCTGAAACTAGCGAAGACACCAGCCTAGCCCAGATAAAGATTGGCACTGCACTATTATTGTTTGAAATAATAATACTAATGTTAAATTGTACATACATAGTTTCATAGACCTCTCATACACGTCTGTCATTTGATTCAAATGCTATTCATACAAATTCTCAATCATTGTGTCTATGTTCAAAGCATTTTTGGAACAAAAATTCATCAAACTCGGATGCATCTGTTGTATTGTGTATGTGTATATATATTTATACACATATATATATATATATATAGTTTACATACAAAGGATGCAGGAACTGTGATTAATATTTTCCGGCGTTTGCGACAGATGGCAATGGCAGTGCGGTTTTATGGTGGGGGTATGCGTATTTATAGGCATACACGTGCATAGCTTTGAAGGGGGCCTTTATAGGTGTCAGGAGGCTTTTTCTACCACAACTTCTCTTTCGTGATAAGGCTATACAGCATATAATCATGAGGAGTTCCATAGACTAGTCTTTTCATTGTATGCATGTGCCCTCCGGATTTTCTGCCTTCAAGTTCCAGCAATCATCCCCTCTCCATCCATTTCATAATTACCCTACGTAAATTTCAACTTCTTTGCCTTTCACTGTCAGAAACCTGGCTTGTAAATTTTTTCTGTGATATAAATGCCATGCCAGAATTAGCATGATGGTAAGAAAATTTACTAGTGCAGGGTAAGAAAAACAAAACTACTAGGGTAGCTTCAGATTAAAATACATACCGCACCAGCCAGCAAGAAGCTAGGAGATGTAAAAAACAAACATTATTACAATGAAAAGGGGTGCTGTTGTCAAAACGGAGCATGATATATAGCTTTAAGGACAATAACCTTATCATTTTGACAGTGGCAGACCAGATATGGTAGAGTTACCACTACGAGATCCTCGGGGGTTGTACTTATAAAGTCACTTAATGGCACAAAACGAAAGTGACATCTCGTTCAGTTCCAATCTCTAGTAAAATTCTCACGCACGCTAATGTTATAATTCGATCGTCTCAAAACTCTGCAAAACATCCAGTTGTTATGTTGATAACATGCATATATGCCATAAAAAATAAGAATCATTACACATTCTAATGTGATGTGTAATTCACTCATCCACAAATGTAACCCACCAGTGATGCTCACTGTGCTGCGTCCTTCACGAAATCAAAGCATGAACCATAGGATGAAGTGTAATATTCTACAGAGCCCCCTAGCTACACATATGGGATTGTTGGGACCAAACGAAAGGAGTCTAGTGCATGCGTAATGTGCATGCACGTCTCTTCACCAAAACCTACCTAGGGAAATAGACCTGACACTCTAATACATAGCATTTACCACATGGGGGTGAGTAAAATACATCATGCTCGAATCCTGTACGAGCCAAGTCAAAACTGGGACTGAGATGTTACGTTTTAACAACTAAAGTAGAAGGACGAAGACATTAAACAGATGATTATTAAGTTGAGTAGGCCATGAAGACCTTGTGCACGGTTAGTCTCAAGTACAATACAACTTTTCAAAACCCAGATTTGACGAGAAAACCTTCGAAGTGCTTACTTCAATTAGGCATTAGCCTTTTAACGACAATGAATTATGCAAATGGCTTGTCATAACTAGTAACTGTTAATGAAAGTGACAGTGGAGATGACTTGCACGTTAAGAAGAAATATCTCAACAGCGAATCAGCAATGAACGAAAAACAGTAACATTACGGACACCTTCCCTGTCTGCCTCCTAAAAGTGGTACAAGGATAAAGAAACAATGAACGACGAAGTCAAGAAAGTATATGTACGTGCATATGCATGTATCAACTTCTAAGTTCTTAAACCAATAAAAAACCAACGTGCTTATCTTCATTTTGCAATTGGCAGTGAGCGTTATCCACATCAATAGAGTGAGCAATAGCAGCTTCAAACACATCACGGTTGTGGGACATTCGACATTTCAATCAATGCCATCTTTATCAGAAAAACTAATCGTTACTTAATGAGTTTTTATGACTGATCTAGACACTAGATATATATAACCTACAAAAACAAGACTAATAATTGGATACACTAGACGCACGCCTTTCTCATAATCAGAATATAAAATGAAAGCAAACGAATCCTTTTTTACATTAAATTGTGAAAAAATATCAATTGAAAATTAAAACAAACAATTCGAAACCCCTCAAGTAATAAAGGTGTGTTCCATGTTCAATGTATTTTAGCCGGGTGATCATTCAATGTAAATTTTAATAATGTTGAAAGAAACGTGACTGATCTTCCAGCCATTGGACAGTAGGTGAAACGATCATTTGGAATTTCGTGTTTGCCAAAGATCGGTTTAAACAAAATGCAGTCCTCATTGATAATGTTGAGGATGGACAAACCCACCACCATGATAAGGAAGTTCAAACTACCATTGAAAAAACTCAAAACCTTACATGACATTAGCATATTCTATTGAAAAACGAAGACGATAATAGCTAATAAAATTCCACATAAACATATACTATGTACACCTAAAAAAACAGCCTGTGTGGGTTATTATCTTCTATGTTTACAGGTACATCCAAAGTTCCAATCAACTATGAGCTCTCAGCTGGGAGTTGAGCGTAACAATCCCTGCACCATAAATATAAACAGAGTTATAACTGTTCAAAACCATTCTTAATTAAAGATGCACTAGAATTCCTTATGCTAAGTCAGCTTGGCACACCATAATTAAGCAACAAAATCTAGGTTGTCAAACTCAAGGTTATAAGTAAAATCATGAAGGTTTCATTTAAATATAAATTCACAAGAGTTTCTTATATATAAAAACATAAGGTAAATTGGTAAATATCTATCACACAATCATAATTAAGACACGCAAAAAGGTACAAGAAGTTGTCTGCACTAGGTTTGATTTGATGGAAACAAAACTTATACTACAACTGATCACCAATTGGTCTGCAGAAAATGAATAATGGTAAGGGTTTTTTGGCCAATTGATTAGAGCCTTAGAAAATATGTTTACTGTTGCCTTTGGAAAGGGTGCAGGGCAGAATAAAACAGGGAATGGATTCTCTCATTTCTCTGCAATGACCTTTATATTGCAAGAGATTCTAGCCCTTCAATACCTTTTCATCGATACAATATAATTCTATTATTTGAGTATGCCAAGTTATTTTTTTAGGAGCAGATATTCTCCCATAAACACTGTCATTTTGGATCAATTGGGACAGAAATTACATTTGACAAACTTGAAAACATCTAGACTTGAGAAGTTCATGTGAATTCCCATGAATTAGTCTGCTTGAGTTCACTTATAAATTAGTTTAAAAGCAAGTTAATTTGATTTCTCTACTTAAAATTGTAAAGCAGTCGACTAGTTAACTTGAGAATTAGACAAAAGCGATCAAAACGGTAAATCTCCTCATCCTCCATCGAAAGGCCAATAAACTTTAAGTCCTATAATACCCTCCAATAAATTGAGTCTCGTTTCTGGCAACAATTGGCAACATAAACAAACACAATTAATGAATTAATGCAGCTAAGAGTAAAGTAATGCATTTTATGAAGCAGAAACTTTTACTTGGAGCAGCACTTGAGCGACAAATTTGGTACACAGTATGCTTCACAGTTTCTGTGTGTTTACGCTGATCAGAGAGGTCTGTTTGAGGAACAGGACTTTCGGAACTTTGGTTTGTATTTCCTAGACGATCAGTTTGTTGATTAACTTTCATTGTCAACCTTCTAGTTGAATCATCCATCCTTTTCATTCCATAGTCGTGCAAAGGTTCTGCAATTTGGTAGATCAACACAAAATCCACGCATGTTATAATCTGTTAGTCAAAAATCAGAATGCAACCAATCAAGAAAGGAAGATGGTTAAAAACCGACTTTTTTTTTTCAAACAAAGGGCAAGAAGAACCGAAAACAAGTGAAAAAATAATCAAATTGAGACAACTCGTTCGAAACTATGTAATTTTTTAACCAGTAAAATCACGTTTGGCTACATGTCACTGCTCATATGAATTGTCTCAAGTAAAGAACACTTGAGAGGACCACAATGCATACGCCTCTATGACATAGTAGGACATCTTTCTACGAAGTGAAACAAGGCATCAGATTTTGTGATAAGCAAACAAATAAGCTGTACTCTAAGAATTTAGACTTGCAACGTGGGATTTCTCAATAAATATGATACTGAACAAACTAGCAAATCACTACTTTCACCGTTTCACGCATCAAGTGCCATATTGAGGATTGTTTGGATAAAATTCATAAAACAGTTTATATAAGGTCTTAACGAATAAGTAGTTATTGTGTAAACAGCGATGTTCCACTTTATTCCTTAAACATTGCTTTTAGGTTAGCAACCCACTCTTCAATTCAAATATGAATCTGTAACGACTCATCATAAAATTTGACACGAAAACTTTACAATTTTAGATGTTACAATCGCAAAGAACCGCACACACATTCTCTACAATAGGTAACAATTAAAGTTGAAAACGGCAAAGAAGTATTCAGAATACAGCAAGCGTACCTTTAGACGAATGGGGAAGATGAAGCAGTGGTCCATACATATAATCATCAGATTTGAGATACTCCCCAACTTGTTTCCCGAAACACTGCTTCTCTTTTAAAGGCTTTTGAAATTCCAGCTCTGAAACGTTCAGACATCATAAACAACCAAACCATGAAACAAAACAATGGTAGTTGAAACCAAGAAATTACGAAAGATGAAGGGTAAATGTGAAACCTTTAGCAGGGGAAGAAGGGGAGGCGTAGAAAGCATGAGAGGGTAGAGGTGAGATGAGAGGGGCATACATGAAAGTATCAGACTTAACATAATCCAAAACCTTTTTAAGAAACACTTTCATTCCTCTGCGTTTAATGGGTTTCTTCCTTTGAACTCTCAGGCGCGCTCTCTTGTCCATTTTCTTTTCTTCTGCTTCTTCTTCGTTCTCTGTGAAAATGCAACTTTGGTGTCGCAGGAACTGTAGAACTACGTTGTCTGGCGGTTTGCAAACTTTGACAATGGGGCACGTGTCCGATTCCGTGGAACCGCTAGTGTCACGTGTCATGTTGTTTGTCGCTTGGTCTATGCAAGCCGCCCTCGAGCTTATTGGGCCAACACCTTCCTTTTGGGCCTCTGGAATATTTATGTGTCACAAAACCATAAAATAGCAAAACCTTCAAGGTTTTTACTTCCAACAGCTCCATATTTTCCTCATACACCTCCAACTTTTTAAAATGTCCACTTTGCCTTTCTGATTTATATCTTCTTCAACCTCCGAAAGCTCCATTTTGCTCTCCACTTGTTCACTTTCAGCTCTTATTTTGGATTGTATTTAGTAAAGTATAATTTTGGATATTAAGGTTTTTTAGAGATTCAAGTTAGCTAGCTCCAATGGATGAATATTTTTTTCAACGGCTTTGAGCAATAATGGAGTTGTCACTCATTTTGAGTTATTTTTAAAATGAGTCCGGACAAGATAATTACTTTATTTATTATAGTTATAAATTATATAATTTAGAAGCTAAATGATTTCGAATGCACAATCCATATTTACATTGGATTAATTTTCAAATTGTACAATTGAGATGAAACAGTCACTAAAAGAATTTTGAATTGTGCAATATGAAATTCTATTTCAAACCTTGAATTGTGGAATCTGTACTTTGGAAAGCTAAAAACATATTTTTAGATTGGCTAATCCATAAGCATGTTTATGGCTTCAAAGTTATGTAATTTGAATCGTGTTGGTAATTAAGAATTTCATAGTAAAAATAAAAACAAGTGTGGAATGTTTGTTGTTAGATATAAATATTTATGTGCTGAAAAATTGTAATGGAGATTTAGTTTGATAGAAATGGATGATCAATTTTGAAGTAAGATAACTAGTATGGATGAAATTCATCAAATCATGAAATGTAATTCAATAATATTAAAATTAGTTAAAAGAGATTATAGTAAAATTTTTACGATCGAGAGAATGTGAGTAAAATATATCATTATTTATATAAAAAATGCGACAAGTGACATATTATAATCTTGTAATATATTTGTATATAGGAAATTGTTATACTTGATGACCAACTTGAATAAGTATGTGTGTTAGTATTTAAGTTTGAATTTATCATTTCCATTTCAGATTCGACATAACAAATAGCTAAAAAAAAAAGGCTCATGTGTTATTCAGTTGTGAAAGAGGTGAAAAAATACAAACATTATAAGTGAGCAATGGTGAACAAGGATAGATTGTGTAAAGTTAACATGTGAATATCATAATCATGAGTTGGTTGATATATTAGTAGGTCATTCATATGTTTACAAATTATAAACCAATAACCACTCCATGTTTAATAAGGCTATTACAAGTTTGGTAAAACTAGTGAATATTTTACTCACTTTGAATAAAAACAACTAAAAAAATGTCACAATAAAATATACAATGTGAGGTATGTATATTAAATATTAGAAAAGAAAATTAAGAACTATGGAATTATTAATTATGTTGTTAAAGTTGTTGTTAAAGTGTGATATGGTAAAATAGATTTAACGAGACCTAAAAAATTATTACAAACGTTTCTAGATACACTTTGAGATGAAAAGATGTCTTTTGATCTAGTCATATTATTAAAATGTTAAGTTTGATCATTATTTTATGTTGGCAGAATGCAAGATCGGTTTTTCACAATTATTATAAATTAGACGTCGTTTTGTTAACCCTGAACAATTATAAAAAATTGTACATAAATATTATAAACACTAATACTTAACTATTCTAGACACTTTGATCTACTTGCGGGTCTTAGTTCCACTTAGTTGCATAGGTTATGAAGGACATACCTGCGCTAACAAGTTTAAATATTCAGCCATTTCTGTTATTTCTTTTTACAATAAGTTATGCATAACTCCCTTTGCATTGTCATTCCAAGTTAAAAAGAAGAAAAAAACTAACTAGAAAAATAATTAGAAGAAGATTGAGAAGAAAAAAGAAAAGAAAGGAACAGGCAGAAGCCATTAGCTCTACAATACTGAATTTATGTAAGTGGGGCTGAATAACTCCTTTTATTTTCTAAAATACAGATTTTAATATTGTAGAAATTATTGTTATAAATTCATTTTGTAAAGTGGAAACTATTTTATGTTTGCTTTCGAAGGTAGTTTTCGTTTGAACGTTACAATATGAAAAAGCATTTTATCCTTTGAAAATTACAGTAATTAAAAACGAAAGTAAACTAAGTTAATCAACTATATCGGCCTGTATTAAATTCTGCACACACGTTATATCATGTGAATAAATAGATATAGGAAAGAGAAAACAGGTTGTGTGTTAACACTAGCGCTATTATTTAATAATATGTCGTTATATACTAAACGTTTAATTACTTTTTGAACTACTGTTTATTCAATTTTGTCTCGTTGTTAATAAATGATTTAATTTGATAATTTCCTAAGTCAATGTAATTGGCTTCTTCTACCTAAATTAATAATCATGACAATAGTTAAACCATCCCTAAAAAAATGGCAACAAATTAAGAACGATTATAAGTTACTAATTACAAATTAATTAGTTACAGTGAAAAATTGCCATTATATCTTGTAACGTTTAAAACTTTTACTAATTATAAAAATTAAAAGCGTAAGATCAACTTGAATGAAAAAAACTAAATTAAATCAATTTTAGAAAAAAGAATCAAATTGAATTGTTTATTATAAAAATTTGAATAGAATAATGAATAAGTAATGGGATAAAGAAAAAGTAACAAGATTATAATAATTCTTCTAAAATTTACATGAATAGTATTTTTTTAATTAATTATAAATAATATACTAATACTCCTTGTAACTTATAAATGACAGGTAATTTAAAATCATTAAAGTCTCCTAGAGATCCCACCGGCCACTCAATCTGCTTTGAAGCTGAACTGTCCACAGTCCAACCAATAACTACCCATCCACGTTACCTTTTTCTCATACATAATTGAATCAGTTTTTCGTTTAATAAATGCTAACAAATTATATTTAGCCAAAGTGACGGAAATTACAGGACTTTACTTTCGCACTTTCTAGTTACAAAAAATGCAATCACAATTTGTCCTATTCCTTCATATACTACTGGTAGCTTCTATTCATATGAAAAACGTCTATTATTTCTATATCATTTTATTATAAATACATGCACTACAATCTTAAAACACTTCCAACAATTATTGTCCAATTGATTAACATATAACTCATATTTTATAAGAATGTAAATTTAAATCTCACCACTAATTTTGAGGATACTACTAATGGATGGTAAGTATTTTTTTTTTTTTTTAACTTTGAGATATGATCTTATGTCTTTCATATCTAAACTTTGTTAAAATGTGTAAAAGAAAGAAAGATAAGAACATTATTAAAAATATTATAATTAATAGACATAGTAGTTGAAGTTATTTATATAGGGAGAAATTAATGTTTGGTAGTTATCCTATATTTTTTGGAAAGGAAAAGACTCAAGTAGACAATAAAAGTGTTTTAAAAAGTGCACATGTGACACTGATAGAAACAATAAATATTACACTTGTTTTATAAAAACTTTATATTTTTAATCCTCATAGAATTCTCCGGCTTGAGAAGATGTGGAAAGGCATATTTTTCCATTAAACATTTTTTTTATAATTTTTATTTATCTTTATTAATTTTCTTTTATATGATAGCATCCATTATCCGTAAATTAGACTAGTTAACTAAACCAATAATTTTTTTAAAATCTATTTTTTAACAAAAGTACTTTTTAAAAAAAAAATCTTAATATTATGTCTCTTCAAATATATTTTTCATCTTTATGTATAAACTTAAATATTTTTAAAAATATCATCAATAATAAAAAATAATTGTGCTTCATAAATCTGAAATATAATTTATGTTAAAAAATCAATTATTAGAAATTTTAATTGATTATTGTAAATTTAAATTATATAATAAATACTTCTTTATGTACATACCATAAAAACTGAATGGTTTGTGAATAGTAGGGACAAGCGTAGCCCAAGTAATAACTGAGTCTCATGTATTGTTCAAAGATGACTTTGAATTGCGTTTTAAATTATCCCAGCCTAATTTAATTCCTAATATTTTCTGACAATTTTGTTTTAACGAAACAATTATTTCATAGATAATATTTTTGTATAACATAACATTATATTACAACAAATTTTATTTTTAAATGTATATTATAAAAAATATCTTAATTTAAGTTTTATATATTTATTCTAAAATTTAATTATATTTAATCCTAAGACTAATATATTACAACAAAAAATTTGATTGAGTCAATTTTGCCTCATATATTTTAAGGTTTTAATCAAATTAGGTTTGAATTTACATGAATTTCAAGCTCAAAAAAACGTGGTCACACAGACAAACTTGTATCAACTTATATCTCTTGCATGGACAACATTCCCATGTTTTGAAAACGGTGCCTTTAATAAAATTATACTTTTCTCGTTCTTTGGCCATTAGTTCATTTTCTTTTCAGTGATAACATATGCACTAACTAATATAAAAGGAAATCTTTAAAATAACAAAATAATAAATTTGAAAAAAAAAAAAAAAAGCAATCAGAATGGGAACTTGCTAGCTTGCTTTGGCTTAATTTATGCCATGAATTAATCACTGAGTGTGATGAGATCATTTTAACATCCAAATATCAGAAATGTTATACAGCCACTTCAAAGAATATAACCACACTTATGGCGACTGTGATGTGCAAATAATACACCACAACAAGAAGAAACAACTTTGAGAAAAACACTTTTTGACTGAAGACTTTTAGTTTCTTTTACTGTGTGAAGACACTGGCCTTAGGCCATGTTTGAGTGCTGCTTCCCACACAAGATCAATTCTGTTAACATCTATGGCCCCAACTTCGTGATGAGACCAACCTTCAAGGCTGTGTACCACTCCCCCTGCATGGCAAGCATGAACCACTCCCCTATCCATTGTGTACTGCATATGCATCTATGTGTCAGACTAATTTGTGACATATACTATGACTCTGTCATTAATTGCTTAACAACAAATATAAGAACTTAATTGTATGTATCAATTAACAGAAAATGAATAAGATGAGACATATACTGCTAGAGTTGGTGACACTCACCTCACAGCAACCAAGTCCTTCCACGTCTTCTGGCAATCTCATGGCAGCCAGATCACCATAAGTGCAATCTTTTCTGAATGATAAGATAGGTGGGACAACAAATTGATGAAAATGGGTTCCACGTGGTGCCCAATATTGCTCTCTTGGCGTTATCCACTTACCAACAATCCAGGTCTGCATTAAGACAGGTAAGCACCATTTAAAGTTCATGGTACACAATAATTTGTCTTTGAATAATGATCATACCATATGTCAATTTCCTAAGTTGCACCAAAATTAAACCACGTGTGTAAATAGTGATGTATAGTGAAGGAGTGCGTTATGTTAATTTTTGACTAGCAGTTTTCCTGAGTTATATTGGCATAGTTGTACCTTGCAGTTTTGAGCAGCTTGGTATTTTGTCACTTGGACAAGATAGCTTTGATATTCAAGAGGGGCTTCCTTTTGGATCCTCTGAAATCTATCCGTTGAAAGAGTTAACATCTGCAAAGTAGCACTCAGCGCATTAGTAATGGTGATTAAATAAATCAAGAATCATGACACCATGAGAATTAACCACTATTATCAGCATTACTTGAATTAGCATCTATGTAAAAAGATTAAAGCACACCATGTCTCATTAATTTATATCCATAAACGATTCAAAGGGTCCCCGTGGCTACCCTCAGCCTGTAATCAAACTGTGAAAGGTTCCATTTCTAAGCACAACAATTTCCTTTTCACAGCATCTATATGCATAGTTGATAGGAAGCTATGAGCTATGATATTGCTATTATACTATAAATCCACCATTAAAAGAGTTAGACAGAATCTAAAATTATAACTCGTTATTTTCATTCAAAAGGAAAAAGTAAGAGGAGATATACTTATAATAGATGACAACAATAAAGACCCTACAAGTCCTTATCTTGAAAAGTTAAAGTAGAACTAAATTAACATTATATATACTATCATATTATTTTAATATTCTATCCATATTCAACATTGTCCTTCAATCATTTAATTTTCTTCCTATTGGGCCATTTTAGGCTCAACCTATTAGTCCCCCTGCGTACCCCACCCTGCAACCAATCAAACAATGAAAGGATCTACTTTCACTGCACCACAATTTCATTTCATCTTTTACCATCCGTTACTGTTGAATCAGATATTTTTGAATGCTTTCTCCAAGCAGGTTTTTTTTTTTTTTTCATAGCCTATGGTATTTTTTTCTTCTATTATCTTTCTTTATTTAGCATTTTTTTCTTATGTTTATTTCAAAAATTATATTAATAAAAAATAAGTAGATGTCAAACGTCTTCCCAGCAAGGAAAGTACAGTCTCAAGGAGAAATTAAAATTTTCCACCACTTTGAACCTATTAACACAGATTTTATTTCGTTCTTTTATTTTTCTTATCTGCCCCTCTGTAATTTGTATACTACTCACTAATTCAACTTAAGCAATTGAAAGCAAAATTCTCATCATTAATGATTCTTTTACTTTTATTTAGTTTCTTTCTCCATTGCAAGTTGAGATTATTAGTAGTTCAATTTGAATAATTTTTGAAGCCAAGTTAGGAAAAGAAAGGGAAAAAAATGCTGTACAAAGCAAAATGCAATGAAAGTAAAATGGTAAAAAATAGGGACTCTGAGAGAATTTACCAGAACTTTGACTTTCCTTTGGCAAAGGTAGAGAGCAATTGCCCTTCCAAGCTTGGAAGTAGCTCCTGTTAGGAACACCTCTTTCACATCTTGAGGGATTTCATTGAGTATGACAGCAGCGGTTAACGTGTTCCCATGAACAACACGAACCCTGAGGTTAGGGTGTTTGTCTACAAACAGCTTTCCACCCCCGTTTAGCGATTCATTCTACATTCAGTGAATAATGTTACAAGTTAGTAACTAAATCACAAAGTTCTGACCATTAATGCTAAAACTTAATGTATGATAAAATATTTTATCTGTCATGTACCTTTTTCTTTTTTCTAAATGCATAGGTTACTATTATACAACACACCATTATTGACTTGGCAACTAGAGAGTAGTTATGCCAGACAAACATAAAACAGATACTGTGAATTGAAATCCTAAACGGATGATCACGGAATAGAAGAATGCCTCTTAATTTTACTACTTTCATTTTTTATTTTTTTTTATGTGTATAGCTAGACCAAAAATGGGAGGCCACGTGTAATTTGTTTCGGAAGTTGCAAAAGAGACCCACCAATTTCTATTCAGCAATTATGATGTACTTACATGGCATTCAAACCCTCACCAACTATGCTCAGAAAAAGGCCAGATTCAATTAATTAACCAAGTTCGATTTACTATGCTGGGCAAATTAAATAGCAAGAGAAAAAGTTCAATGTCAGACCTTATTCAATGCAGCAAGGCTAATGACTTTAACTCCAATTTTATCGGCCCTGAGGATAGCTAGCTCAATTTGCTTATTGATTCCCTCGGTAGCAAATGGCAAGAAATACTGCAAAAAAAATGAGGAAAAAGAAGAAAAATAAATATTCACGGTGGAAAAAGAAAAGTGAGTACAGCTTTCGGACTTATATGGACCCACCTGAAAGCCACATCGAGGTACAACCCACGTTTGGTGCAATCTTCCTCTCAGATTGTAGAAACTAACTAAAAAGGTCTTGGACCAAACCCACATTGCTAGCAAAACTAGAAAAGCAACGGGCCAGCCAAAGACCAAAAAGAGCCTTGTTGTGTATGGCAATGAAGCAAAGGATCGCAGCACGAATTGAACATGCATACAGGATGACACATCAACAATATGAGCCAGGAAAACAAAATGGGGAACCCTGTCACCGTTTCCTGCAATCATAATTGACATGTAACGGTAAAAAATTTACACTTATATGGTAAAAATTTACTTCAAAACACATAATAGAAGAATTCATTAAATCATAGCACAGATTACCTGAACCTGAACTTAATATTTTGTGTGTTTGCCATGATTTTTTGTTGAGGGTATCGCCTAGTGCGTCAAAGAGAGGCATAAAGAGACAGAAATTAGAGTCCTTGTCAGAGTGGTGTAGGCTGTGATATCTGCACAATAGCATGGAAAGGAAATGAATGATACATACAACTCACAACTGCTTACACATGGACACGAATAAAAAAATCGTATTCTGAACTCATAGCTGGACTGGACCACTATTTAGGAAATGCATGCTCTCTTAGGTCATTCTCTCGGCAGTTGCAACAAGACATGGAAGAAAAACTAAATATACATTATGCGGCAGAATTTAAATAGGTTTCAAGCCAAAACATCTTTAGCTGTTAGTCCCAACTTGTTGCCAAAATCTAGTTGAAGTTCAACTCTCGTGGACCACTGGTTTACTTGAACTTCTCTCTTCACATGATAGAACCTTAGACTGTTAGCTTTAGGTCCTTTCTACTTCCCTCTCTTAATGGTATTTTTATATATGGATAAAGAGAGAGAGAGAAATAGAAGCACATATTTAGGTAATCTCTGATGTTGCTTAGAAGGTTTATGAAAGTAGGAAAAATAAGTAAGGATTTTCATCTAATTATCAAAAATCACAGTTCCACTAATTTATATAAACTCTGTTCCAATTCCATTATCCATGACTTGTTTCGTTCTCTACCAACATTCAACTATGTCATAAAGAATCTCAAGTGCCACAACTATTCAGGTACGGTTTCATTTGCATTTAGGTCATGCAGTAAATGCTTTTCACATGTCTTTCTTAAAAATCTGAGAGATCAATGCGAGCTTTCTTGTGAAATGAGTGGCAATTAAATATGTGATGCCAGTAACTGAGAATTATATGTGAAACTAACGGATGTAACAGCTCTAAATTAACTTACGTTGGTGTGTATATCACATATCTAAGAAATTGAAATTTCTCGAACAACTGATGAGGAACAATTTCAACGTTGCCGTGGCCCAAGCATCTCAGGAAGTCAAAAATCAAAACATAAACATATATGAAGCTTGCTGACCCATATCCCATCAAAGAGGCCCCAAGGATAGGGATTCCAATAACTACCGTCAAAAAAAGATGCTCCAAAAGTGTTGCATGTCCAGCTGTAGGAAAACAAGTCATATTTTAAAAACCAACACAACATTGACACGTGGTTTGAAAAATGAGTACAAGTTATTATGAAGTTCCAACAGATAAACATCTATTAATCTTCCTTTTGAACAATCAGATAGATCCAAAAATCTATAGAGGAGGATTCAAGTAAAGAAGGGTAAATATGATTCTCACCGGTAAAAGATTCTGGTACAGGAGATGAATGATGAAGTGAATGATAATGGGTGAAAAGATAGTCTCCATGGAACTTCTTGTGCACCCAATAATAAAGTGGCTCGGAGACTCCCACATGGAGAATCAAAGCAACAAAAAGACCTTTCACATTCCAGATAGGAAGATGCTGAAGAATGGGAAACATATAACAGGCCATGGAGGCAACTAGTGCTTGAAGAATCAAGAAATTGTCCCTGATTGAAAAACAAACATATAAGGAGACCATTTTCAACATAACTAATTTTATTTAAACACATGGAGAAAAGGGAGAAACAAATCCTTTGCAAGTTCTTTACCAGTCCCATTCGTTGTCAATCTGCTTGAAATCAACACCCTGCTGAAGAATCCGTCGATTTCGGGTGAGAAAAAGCATGTGGCTATAAGAACCCCAAAGAACATGACTTAGACCTCTGAGACCACTTAGTATGAGCAAATGAAGGCACCAGCTGAGGTTGTAGTAGGAGTGTTCCTCGTTATAGAACCATTCATACACCACTTTCGCCACAAAGGGTCCATATAATAGATACTGTGTGTATCCAATGAAAAACAAAGTAAGATCACACACATAAGCCATGTCAGAATTAATACAACAAAGAAAAAGGTCCCAACTTATGCAAATCACATAGCTAAATTTTCTGTACCTTGAATATCCCAAGGTTCTCCCACGGCCATGTTGATAAAGGAGCCCCCATTTCCCTGCACTACAGTGTAAATAAGAGTCTTCAAAATCTTTTATGCTATATTGCTAACAGTTGCACCTTTTCCTTTGCCAAAAGTAAATGCTCCTCCACACACTATATTTGTTTCTTCTAGGCACCTAAATGCTTCCTTTTGTATTTTCCTTTTTCTTGTGAATTTGCTAAAACGCAACAGAGTCCAAAAACTGTACACCAGCCAAGAACACCAACCCAATACCCAAAAGGAAGTCAGAAAGAATTGGAGGAACCACCAATGGATGGAGAGATCCGTTTATTGCAACCAAAGTGTTCCTTTTTCCTTCTTTCCTTTCTTAATTGCTAACACTATCTCTGAGTTTTAACCACAACTTGAAAATTTATTCTCTCTTCCCATAACCTATTTATAAGCCCAGCAGCTCATGCATTAAATCTTGAGGCCTACAAAATAAGGTAGTCTCCCACCTGTCTTCTGCTAACTGGGATATTAATTTTCTCAATTAATATATTCTACTTCATGAAAATAAAAAAACAATAAAAACATCCCTGCTTTCCACTTGTGATTAAAATCTTACAAGTAAGAAAATTGTGTTAAGAAAGAATAAAAGACTTAAACTCAATTCTTACTTGTTATAGTCTCTGGAAAGTGCCACTTAATTCTTATAAAATTAAGTAGTTCACTCTTGATATAAAGTATTTTCAGATGGAAAGAGAAGGTTATTCTCTATTAAATTAATAAAGTATTTATATATAATATTTTACATAACCGTATATAAACTAAATTAATAATTCTTTATTGTTATTTTAGTGGTTAAGCGATTTAAATAATTTACATAAAATCTTAGATGTATCATCATTTCCTCCTAAGAAACAAGAACTTCTTTTAAAAATCAACGGTGAACATAACTCGGAGTTGGGTTTCTCATTATTTCGATTAGATTACTTAATTTAAGTCTTAATCTTACCATTCAAAATCTAAAATATGTAAGCCAAAAATCTGATTTCATAATATAATGTATCAATTTTATATTACGTGTAATTAAATTGTATAAAAAAAATACATATATTAAAATCAATACATTTACTATAAAATGATAACAAAATTTAAAAAATATTAAAACAAAACGGAATTAAAATAATTCGAAGCACAATCCAAATCCGTCTCAAAAAATAAACTAAATTTACTTTCAAATTTTAAACATGTTCAAATCTACTTGATGGTATATATTAGATTTTTTCACATTTTGCCACTAAAATTAGCTAAGGGATTTTTTTTCAAACATGTTCATTGTAGTTTTATTCCTTGACAAGTGTATAAGAGAAAGTGGCAGTTTCTATTATATTTATTATATAATTAATTTTATTTTTTATTATTGATTTATTAATATTTATATTTATATTAAAATAAAGTAAATATAATTAATTATATAATACAACATAATACAAACAATAATAATAAGAATAATTA
>Ga0123340_1001576_pt1 | contig 19141 bp, 24 predicted proteins | sample SirMexnodulemix_FD_89961 | JGI IMG/M metagenome (GOLD analysis project Ga0123340, IMG submission 89961) | Root nodule microbial communities of legume samples collected from Mexico - Siratro Mexico nodule mix | ecosystem: Host-associated > Plants > Roots > Nodule | place: Mexico: Nepantla... | reverse complement strand
TATAACCAAAGTAGTTACCAAATTAAATTTTGGTTGCTAAATAACTACAAAATAGAAGTAATGATTGAATTTAGTAACCAATTAAGTCAATATAATTCGTATTTAACATTAGCTACCAAGGTTTTAGTGACCTATGCTATCAGATTCTAATTAGTCTCTTAGTTGGTTACTCAATTCAATCATTACTTCTATTTTGTAAATTTAACAACCAAAATTTAATTTGGTGACTACTTTGGTTACTATTAGCAACTATTTCATTTGGTAGTTAAAAATTGGTCTCTAAATAGCTTTTTTCTTGTAGTTTAAGTCACGTGTCAAAAGGTTCTAGGTTTGAGCTTGGAGTTCAAGAGGAATCATCATCTACAAAATTCCATGTGATGGTATTGATGACCCTTTACTATGATGCATATTGTCATCATCACATCAATACGCTCGTTTGGATTTTATTGCATTTTTTATTATTATTACACAAAACAAAGAGATTGAGCATAAATAGCGAAAGATGATACTAAAATGTGTTAATTGAACCAAACATAAAAACTAATAGGCCACAAAGCAAAACACATTTAAGATGAAAATACTGAAGAATAACTGTGTTTTATATCTTGAAATATTAATAATAGTAAAAAAGGGAAAAAAAATCACAAAGATAATAACTAAAAAGGAAATACAATAAAAAACTCATGAAGCCAATAAGGTATAATGCGAGAAGTGAGAAACAGGGAAAAATAAACATCGAATTTCTTAACTATAAATTCCTACTCAACAGAAACAAGGGAAGGATGGAAAGAAACAAATAGCAATAAAAAAGAATAGGATTAATTTCATAAGTAAAGGGATCCTGCTGTTCTTAAAGAAGACAAATGACGTATCATAAAAATCACATTAGAACTTTCTTTATAAACCTAATGAGGGAATTTTTGTAATACCCTAGAAAATAGCTACAAAATAAGAACAAACCTAAAATTTAGTTTTAGAGATAAATAAGATAACAATTAAATATGTTTTTTAACAAAAAAAAAGTTTAAATAAATAGAAAAGATTTTATTTCTATAACAACCACCATCTCTCTCTAAAAAGATATTTTGTTTTATTTTTATAAAAACTACTAACTTTTTCTCTAAAAAGTTGCTCTTCTTCCTTTTTTGCCTTCTCTCTAAAATTTCCCCTTCCTTCCTTATCAAATTGACAATCGGAGGTCATCTCTAGATTTCTGGCATCGAGTAGAGCAAGAGTGTCCAATTAGATTCTTGAACGAAGTTAGGTTGCCTGTGATTTTAGGTTTTTAGAATTCCTTTGAGTATCTTGAGTCTATAGAGATAAGGGAAGCTAGTTTGAATATTTTTAATAGATATTATAGTTATTTGTTTTATTAAGTGTGAATTTGATGAATTTAAATTAAATTTGATAAACATTTATGTATCATACGATGTAGTATCAATGTTTGTGAGTGATATGGAATAGTGGTTGAAACATAGTATCTTCAGGAAAGGAGATACCCGTGCTGAGATTATTAAGATATGCATTCTTTGGGGATTCAATCTATCTAAGTTGGTATCTTGACTCTATTGGTACATTGGATTCATATAGATGAAGATTACAAGTTAGTGAAGAGTCGAAGAAGGTTCATATGGCCATGTCTAAGGTTTGAAATATGAACTGATCGGAATAGGACATATGGATTAACCCTATGCATATGGGAATTGTATCTAAGGTTTGAAATATGAACTTATCAGAACAGACTGTATCTGAGGTTTGAAATATAGGATGATCGAAACAGATGAATGGTATATAACAGGTGCACACCTCTGAGTCTAACTCAATGCACGAGTCATTCAGAAGTAGAGAGTCCAATTTCTTTGTATGTGAGTCAGTATATGTATGATATGAGTTATTGTAAAGATGTGATAGTGACAATGTGATGTATGAGATGAATTATGGAAGTTATTTGCTGTAGTTTGGTTGTGATAGAAATTTAATTTATGAAAATAATTTTTTTTTTAAATCTCCAGCTTACCTTTTTTTTTGTGTGGTGCTTGTTTTGTTTTTAAATTTGCAATGATCATGTATTACACGTGAACAAAGGATTTTGCAGGTGGTGTGACTTCTCAGTAAGTTGATGAAGAGGTTTTATTTAATTTTATTTTATTTTTTGATTGTAAGAAGATATTTTTATTAAATCTTATGTGGAGAAATATATTATGAATGTATGGATATTTAAATTTAGGTCTACTATATAATTTCTATGCAATAAACTTCCTATTATATGAAAAAAAATTAGATGTTACAATTTTTCTTTGCCGCAGGTTCACATATCAAATAGACAGTTGTGTTCATGACCTCCAATCCATGATCAAAACTCACAAAAACCTCCACCTTGTCTCCTGATCCTAAATTTGACATTATGCCATGCCAATCTTCATTAATAGAGGAAATTAGAGTGTCATGCTTGTGTATATGCAATGTGCACTTTGTGTAACTAACCACTAAAACACTTGTAAGACATTCAGTTGCCACGGTTTCTAGGGTTGATAAAAAAACAATGCACAAAGCTACTCTCTTCATGTCACAATCCTGAGGCACAATGAAAGAAACAGAATGTCCCTCACTCATATGAGCCAACCAATAAGGATAGTTGTCACCTAGAAGAGAAACATCACAAGACTTGGAGCTTCTTTAATATATCTGAGAATTCTAATTGTTGTATTATAGTGAGCAAATGTAGGCTTATCAAGAAACTGAGAAAGTTGTTGAACAAAAAAGGTTATGTCAGGTCGGATATTAGTGAGATACATAAGCCTTCCAATCAACCTTCTCTAAGCATGAACATCTACTTTCAGTAGAAGAAAATTTAACAAGATTATCCACAGTTGTGATTGCAGGTTTGCAGGCTAAAAGGCCAGTATCTTTTAACAATTCCAGTGCATATTTCCTTTTGTTCATTATTCTCCCTTTCTTACTTCTTGCTAGTTTAAGACCAAGAAAATATGTTAAATCTCCAAGATCCTTGGTCTTAAATGTTTTATTCAAAGTTTGTTTGATTCGATCAATCTCTTCTTTATCATTTTTCTGCCAAGATTATATCATTCACATACACCAATATTACTATAAAAGATCTTTCAGAAGAATTAATGAACAAGGAATGATCATTCATAGATTGGATATATCCTGCAAAAATAAAAAAAAATTGATAATTTAGGAAACCACTCCCTGCTACCTTGTTTCAGGCCATATAAAGCATTTTTTAATTTACAAACTTGTCCTAGTTAAATAGAAGTCAAACCAAGAGAAGCAACCATATACATATATTCTTTTAACTCTCTATGCAAGAAGACATTATTTATATCTAATTGATTCAATTCCCAGTTATAAATAGAAGCTAGATAAATAGGAAACCTTATGATGGTCATTTTTGCTACTAGAGAGAAAGTTTCAAGGTAGACAATGCCCTCTATTTGTGTGTATCCCTTTGCCACTAACCTTGTTTTATACCTTTCAATAGTTCCAGCTGCCTTATACTTTAGTTTGAATACCCATTTGCAACATATGGCAGTTTTGTCCTTAGGCAGAAAAGTAGTCTCCCATGTTTGATTTCACATTGTATAGCCTCTCTCCAATAGTCATGTTTCATACCTTCAGAATAAGTGTTTGGCTCAACATGTGAAGAAATAAACATAACAAAAGATGTGTAAGAAGGTGATAATTTATTATAGGACAAAAGTGAATTCAAAGGATATTTAACTTTTGAAGATGTATTAGAAACATTAAGATTACAATGATAATCCTTTAGATACTCAGGCAGTCTTTTTGTTTGGGTACTCATTTGAATTGACTGTATTGTTTCATGAGCTTCATTAAGGTTTTGGCCACTATAGGAGCAAATTTCTTTTGAAACCTCAATGTCTAATTCATGATCATTATTACTATTGCTTTCTACATTATCACAAGGTGCAATGGGTACAAAAATGACTTGTGATGGTTGACTCAAAACAGGTTGGTCTTCGGTAAAAGGATTTTGATGAGAAAATGGTAGGACTGCCAGTTTTATTACTAGTATGCTCAACCTTTTAATATAAAAAAATATGTTCATAAAATACGACATCCCTATGCACAAAAGTTTCTCTAGATTGAATATTCAACAAAACATATCCTTTTGTTCCTCTTTTAAAACCAATAAAAACACATTTTGATGCCCTTGGATCAAACTTTTTTCTATTTGTTAGTAAAGTTCTAGAATAACATAAAGACCCAAACACCTTTAATTGATTAAAATATATTGCAGTTTTGTAAAACATCTCATGAGGAGAAAAATTATTTAAAATAGGTGTGAGAAGCATGTTTATAATATGCACAACATGTATCACAAAATATGACAAATAAACTTTTGGTAAATGAGATTGTATCATGAGAGCTCTTGCTACATTTAAAATATGACCATGTTTTCTTTCAACTATACTATTTTGTTGCAGAGTATTAACACAATATGTTTGATGTACTATTCCTTTGTTGGCAAAGAAATTAGTTTAAAAAATTCAGTCCCGTTATCACTTCTTATTATTTTTATTGTTGTCTCAAATTGCGTTTGAACAAAAGTGACAAAGTTTTCCAAAATCTTGACTACTTCAGATTTTTTTTTATTAACTTGAATAATCATCAACTATGGTTAAGAAATATTTATGGTCGTGAATTGATGGTATTGAGTATGGTTATCTTAGATCAACATGAATCAAATAAGAGGAAAGAGAAGTCTTTTTTTCTTTGTAAAATGATAGAAATCACAAACAACAAATTTGTTATATTTAACAAAAAGAAATTTATTTTTGATAACATCAATAGATTTGTTTGAAACATGACCTAATCGAAAATGCCAAAGGTTTTCGAGATTATTAGCGGTAAAATTGACAGTATTAGTGATTTGTGGAGATTTGACATGTTTGATTTGAAGGTTTTGATAAGAAGGGACCCTAAATATATAAAGTTTGTCTTTCATCTCAACTAAACCAATCATTTTCAAAGTTCTTATCTTTAATGTGACAACCACTAGAGTCAAATGTAATCACATATGATAAATTATCAATCAATTTTTCTACTGAAAGAAGATTAAAAGTGAAATTAGGAATATACAAAACATTATATATGACATGATTTTGATTGAGAAAAAAACTTCCACAATAATTAGCAATGACTTGATTTCCGTTTGACAATTTGACACTGATAGGATTAATTTGATGATATAAAGTGAAATGACTCAAGGATGAACAAATGTGGGCAGTAGTACTACTATCAATAATCCAAAAATTAAAAGAAGAAGGAAATTTGTTACCAATGTGAGTTGTCATGTTGAAAGGAATAACAAAGATTTGATTAGAAGCATTGTCACTAGATTTAGATTATTGTAGAAGGGTTAACAATATTTGATATTGCTCACGAGTAAAACTAATTTGCTGAGAATGTATTTCTAACCTTAAACCTTTATGATTGTGCTGGTTATTATTATAATATGTTTTTTGATTTTTAAACTTGAACTAGGTTGGAAAACCATATTTTCTATAACATGTATCAATCATATGTCCTGTCTTTCCATAGTGATTGCAAACTTTAGAAGTATATCATCTTCTATAACTACTTCTTTTGCTAGTATCAATCATTGCCTTGAACTGATCATTTAAAAATTTGTCTATTTTGTTGTGTATCGAGAGAACAAATCATATTCAAGGATGACAAGGAGTCTCGTGAGATATCAACCATTTCAGTCGTGAGTAAATGTAGCAATCAGGACTCTGAAATCAATGCTTTGATACCATATTATGAAATAAATATTATATTATATTATAAAATGGAGAGATGAACAAAAATAAACAAAAGATATGTGAATGAAAATATTTTCTGTATTTTTTTATATTGATCAAAAGTAGAGGACTGAATATATACAAGTAATGTATTCATGATAATTTAATTCGATCATAAAATTTATAAAGAAGAAAAATCACAAAATTAATATTAGTTTCTTTATAAAAGTTTTGTATCCGTATCCTCGAGAAAGTTTTGACAGGATACCACTCTTCCATTCTCTTATGACACAATACGGAACCAATGACGTCAAGAGCTAGTTGTAGTCCCTCGCAATAAGCAACTATGTTTGGTGCAAGTTCATTCAATTATTTTCTTCGTTTTGCTTCTCTAAAGGCATGCTAACTAAAATGGTCAAGGGACTCATTTTTCATTCATACCATCCATTTTATAAACATAATTAACTTTGAGTCGGTTCAGCAAGTGAACATCTCTGGTTGTAATGATTATCACACTTCCTTGACCGAACCATTCACGATTCCCGCATAGGTTTTCTAATTGGCCAAACTCATTCACATCATCAACCACAATGAGCAACTTTTTCCGAGAAAGTTCATTCTCGATCACAGATCTTCCAGTCCCAACGCTTCCCACCTTGAGTCTGGATTTTACGACATCATGAAGAAGATTTTCCTGCAAACGAATGTGGCCTCTCCTTGATCGACCACAAACTTCTTTAATATTTTCAATAAAACTCTTACCAATGAATGTACGATAAATTCGATTATAGATGGTTTTGGCTAAGGTAGTTTTACCCGATCCTCCCATTCCCCATATCCCTATCATACAGACTTTAGTGGAATTATTTTCAATACATCCAATCACCCTTTTCACGTGGGAGTCTAATCCGACAGGAACATCAGTAATATACAAGTCTTCATAGGCCAGCAATCTCTGAACGCGGCTAACGAGTATCTCTACAAGTTCAGCATCATGCCTTCAAGAAGGGTAATGGATTACTAAAAGTAAATAAGCATCATTCAGTCTCAAACAGAAGTAAGTACGAAGGATTCATCTGTTTACCTGAAATCTCTGACATCCCAACCAGTGATACCTGCAGCTGTGAGTGCACGGCTCCACCTGGGCAATGCATGTTTCAGTTGTTCTCCTGAATAGTTTTTTTGTGCAGCTTCTTCCAACGCTTTTCCAAAATCACCCTTCTGTTCAAATACATCCGATGGGTCAATCTCGTAATATAAGGGCAGAAATATTTGGCCAAAAGTTTTGTGGCATTCAATGATTTTTTCAAGCACAGGAAGACTCCAGGTAGATTCAGTGTATGATTTGGAGAAAACAATTATTGCAATCTTAGAGGCGGTTATTGCTCGCATGTGTTCTTCCAGATTCATTCCCTGCTGAAGATTCTCCTCGTCAACACAAGTTTTGACTTTAGCTTGTAAAAGAACAGAATGGAGATGAGAAACGAATCTTCTACCGATGTCTTCTCCCCAAAAGTTGATGAACACGTCGTATACGAAGTGGGGTTCTGATTTTAGAAAGGATGATGAAGATGAAGAAGCAAACTCCATCAAAGGAATTGAAAGTCAACTCTTCAAAAGCAATAATGTTAAGGATCTTAGGTAGTTTATGGACTTGTCATCTCATCTAAGAGTCCAATAAGAAATTTCTGGACAAAAAAGCTATATAAATATTTTGCAACAAAATTTACATGAGAAATTATAAGTTGTAATAAAACAAAAAGTGTGGATAAAAACAAGGTGAAATACCACTAAACCTATTTTAATTTATTTTAAGAACCAACGAGACTTTGGTGAAAATATAATAGACTACATTATATTAAAAGAACCAGATCAGTGTTGCAAACATTAATATTTTTTATAAGGAGCTGATACTTTGACATTTGGAAACAATAAAATACAATTATTTGATAGTGAAATGAATTATTATTTCATTGTTATATAAGATTTTATTAAATGAAGTGAATCTCAAATCAATGTAATTCATTGAGAGTGATATTAAAATATAATTTTTTACTTTTTTTTATATGTAATTTCGAAGTGCCTTATGACCCATCCATATATGTTTTATATTTTTCCTCCTGAACCCAGCTCACTGTGCATACTTCTTTTTTTCTACAACCTTCACGTTAAACTTTTAGCAATTTAAGGGATGCAAGTATTCACTTTGGATTTCAGAAGTTTATTTTAAAAAAAAAAATTAGAAATTAAGATTCAATTGAGATTTTTAAACATTATAAGAAATTATGATATTATATCAAAACTATTAAAAAATTAGAAAAATCAAAATTAAATAGTATTTAATTGAGATTTTAAAGAAAAACAAATAGATAATTCATAGTTTTTCTCTTTCTTTTTGTTTTATTGATTAAAGTGCTTAGCTGAAGCAAAAATATATTTCCGTAAGAACTATTAAAGCAGGTTTGTCTCAGGTTTATATAATCTTGTTTACCTTTCCTGCACTACAACATTATTATATTTACACAATAATGTTATCATATATAAATTTTAATTATTATATTACAGTGACAAGGAGTTTATCATTTTTTAGTTACGTGAATACTGTTGGATAACAAACTGGTACGTACCCCAAAAGCCATTGTAAATTCATCAATTCTCCATCATTAAGCATTATTAGAATAAATGAATATTTGATAAAGATACTGAAATCTAATGTTAAACAATAAATGTATAAACCAAGCAGCTTGCAACACATTATTGAGGAACAGAGGAGGAGTTTGAACATTAAGGCACACAAATTCAACAACAGAAATCAATTAAAATAAATGCAACATAATTTATACCATGAGTATGACAAGTTATAAATTCTGATAAAATCCTTTCGTTTGTTCAAATTATTACTTCTTTATTGATCTTTACACATGGAATCTGATAAAAACAATTATTACAATCACTTATTCTAAGGGATACGATGAAGAATTCTCCAACCAATTTGGGAATGTGGTGCCACCATAAAATTTGATGATTAGATGTTTTAAGTTTGATGAATCTTAAATGTGGTGCCCATTCCAATTCTAACTCCTCAATTAGCTCCTAATTTTTTAAATTGGCTTGAAAAGCATCCTTGGCATCTACAACATGTTGTAGGTTTAATATGGAAAGCTTTCCTTATGAATGTGAAAAATTTTTCAATGCTCCAACCTTTAATCCACCCTCTTGTTTCACTGACAACAAAGGAAGTTAAACTTTGGAGACATATGTGGACATCTCAAAGTTTGGAGACATATGGTGAACAGAGGAAGAAGGTACCTTTAAGTTTACTCACATTTGTGGGCATCTCCTTCAACTTGGTTCCACTTGGATCCATACCGCGATGATTAATCAATTTGTCCAAATCAATTTGTCCATGTCTTGAGGAAATTCAAGTAAATATGAACAACATGATAGCAGCCAAGCAAATTGTACAGCTTGCATGTCCCACCAAATAATCTCTTGATTTTAGTGTAAGAGAGTGATGAGGATATCCAGGCCCAAGTCCAAGTTGAAACTTCAATTGAAGAATCTTAATCATAGGACCTCCCAATCCTTGCAAAGATTCTTTAATTGGAGTTTTAACTTGGACTTGGATCTGAATGGATGTCCTCATCAGAGAGATCCATATATCTCGAATGAATAAACTTTCAAGAGAATCTAGCAACTCGTTGATATTGTAGGAGTGTGACAAAGATAAACACCTTAGCTTCAACAAATTATCATGGAGCAAACTTCTAGCTAAGTAACAATTCGTATCAGCTTGATATGGATTCTTTCTCAATAGTAATGCTATTAATGTTCGTAAACCCTCGATTCTTGAAATTGCATCAAATTTTTTACGACAATCATACTCTCCCATGTTGTAGGACAGATGGCGAACTTTATCAAGACACTCACTTGATTGGAGCTAAATCATTAATAATAGAAAATAGTTTATTGACCTACCTTGTGAATGATATAAGCTTCTCATATATACTATCTATTATGTAGAATGATAGCAATTCTATTGTGCAGAATTATAGCAATTATTACTAATAAAAAAAACACATTTAATCGCGGTTATACAAGGCTTATAACTGCAATAAAAAGTATTGAAGATACCACCGTAGTTGTATAACCGCGATGAAAAGTATAACATACCACCGCGGTTCTTAAGCAACCATGGAAAGAAATGCCCAGAGTGTGCAAAAAATGGCTAAAAAAGGACATACCACTGCAGTTGTAGAGAAAATCGCGATGGTATTGTACATACTACCACGGTTAACAACCTGGCGGTATGTACAATACCAGCATGATTTTCACTACAACCACGACGGTAAATTCAATTTTTTTTAAATGGTAGCAGCGACGAAAAATATTTAGTAGCTATTTACAATTTACACTTCTCTGAATTCTATAAACTGGTAATATTTACTTATTTTTTTGTTAAACAATATTTTCACAGATGCAAATTATATCAGATATCAAAACACACCAAGTACAATACAAAGATTGTGAAGAATTAGAAATCTAAATTGCCTTATCCATACAAAATATGTTAAAAATGAAAGATTTCAACTGGACTAATTAAACACATCCTCGATATACATATGTCAAATAAGCAGGAGAGTTTATCACACAGTGCTCTTATCCTGCTCGAGTATAATTGCCTCTGGTAGGGGATACACGTGGTCTTAAGCAAAAAAATTCCCAATCACCTTAAATTCATTTGAAAATTTTAAAACACTACCCAAATACTACCTAAAGTCGTGTTACTTCGCAACATATCCAAACTCTCCATTACTATCATCACATAAAAACAATTTTTTTTCGAAAATTGTTTCTGAAAAAAAGACAAACTTTTATACACAAAACTTAGACACACAACTATCATCTCACTAATCACGGTTATCTTCTACATAACTAGAAAAATCCAAGTCGTTTACATATTCAAAAACCCTAACGGAACGGAGGGTAATTACCACAAATATGCTACAATTGATTTTGAGAGAAAACAACTCAAGACAGGTCTCGCCACTGACCTCGAAGGGCTTTATGTTCTCGTTCTTTTGGCTGAACTTGACGGCGCAATCCTTCTTTAGGTGATAAATTTGTGCCAGCACAACGTTCAGCACGTCGTTGGTCTTTGTTCCATGCAAGATCAGTGTTTTCTTCCCCGATTCCACCTGTAAAATTATTACCCGGAAAATGTAACGAATTTCTAGGAAAAGAAACAAAGAGAGAGAGGAAAAGGGGATGGATACTTATGAGTTTGAGGGCGCGCTTCTCGAGCTCTCGCTTGCCCTTGTGGGTCTTGGCGGTTTTAATTTCTAACATCGGAAGAAAAACAACCTATGCAGTTGTCCACAACACTTTCATGTTTTAGGGTTTGAAGAGAACGTTGTATTTTTGCCTTCTAATTTTATTTATTTTCAAACAGGGGATACGGACGCGGTTGTTTGTCGGAACTGCGCTCATATCTCACATACCATCGCGATTTCTTCTGTTTCTGCTGGAAGCTCACCCCTCCCCTTTCTTCGATACTAAATGCACTAGGAGAGTGTTCTAGGGTCTTATTTAGGGTTGGAGGGTTGGGCTCACCTATGGAAGCATTGAAGATCAGCCCAATTGAAGTGTTCCCTTCAAAAATAATTTCAACACGAGACGCCTAGTTTGAGCAGCCTGTGGTTTTGTTGTTTGGGCTGCTTGGAAGGGGAACACCTCTTGAATGAAATGAACATCACGACAGACAAGGAAAACTTCTTTTTCCAAGTCAAACAAATTCCATCCTTATTGTCCAAATGGATACCCAACAAACACACATTTCTAGCTTCAACTATCAAATTTGTCATATGTCTTGCTTTAATTGTGAATAACTTCACATGGGGATTTTCCTGCCAACACAGAGGACGGTGTGAGATTGATTAGGTACCCTGTAGTTAAAACACACTCTCCCCAAAACTGAATAGGAAGATTGCCTTGAAATCGTAACAATGGAGCAACATTTAGAATATGCATGTGCTTGCGCTCTACTCTTCCATTTTGTTGTGGAGTTCTGACGCATGAAGATTTGAAGATTTGAAGAATAAAATTAATGAATGCTCTTACCGAGAACGAGCGTGAATCATTTAAGGTGGAAACAAGTAGGGCTTCAAGATCTAAAGAATGGTCACTGAGCTGTTGAGAAATATTGAGTAAAGATCTTCCTATAAAATATTTTCAAATAGAGAAAGATTTAAGTGTAAGGGCATATAAATACAATGAGAAAAATTAAGTGACTACTATCTAGATAATAAATATGTAAGTTTTTTAGTTTATCTTAAAATTTCAAGGATAAATTTGTTATTCTTTTTTTTATTTATAACCAAATAAATTATCATGTATATATTAATTGTAAATAATTATCTTTGCATATATCTTAATAGTGGATAACATATTTAAAATAAAACAAGAGAAATATGCTACTTTATTATGAGATATATAAAAAATATAAATTTTTTATTAACATTCATCATAACAACATAAATATCAGAATATATATCGGAGGAATGTATCTTCTAGATCTTGATGAATTCTAGTGAATACTCTCTACAAGGATTTTAATGATATTAATAGATTGTGGTAATTCCATACCACAGAATAATCTTTATCCACTTTTACCATTTTCTATTATATCAAATTATATATTTTTTATAGTTAAAAAAAATCAATATAATTATACTTCAAATCTTAATTTATTAAATTAAATTAATAAATATAATTATATATAAGTATATTAATTAATATAAAAATAATCTTTTTTGGCACATTTACTTGGCACTCTCACAAATCTTTGCTAAAATTTTGCCTTTCAATTTTTCAGATACTATGTGCTTCCCAATCCAACGAGATCTTCACAAAACTTTTGCCGCTTTCAATTTTTAACATATTGTGTGCTTCCTAATCTAACCATTCCCAAATCTCAAACCCAACTCTTGATTTTGAACCTGCAGCAATACCCAATCCTAAACCCAAGCCAACCTTTCTAAAGTTGTTCCCAAATCTCAAACTCAACTCTTGATTTTGAAGTTGTAGTCATACCCAACCCTAAACACAAGCCCTTATTTCCAAATGTGACAAAATCTCCAATCAATACATTCCCTAACACTAAATGAAGCAGTGGCTAAGAAAGATTTCACATTTTTCATCCCTGTCTATGAATCAATGACTTTATTAAGTAGCTTCGTCAAGTCCTGAAACAGTGGCGAGTTAAGGAATCGGAGAACTCAAACGTTGATTAGGAAGGAGACATTAAGAGTCACCCCCTGAAACCCTATAGTCAAAAGGTAACATTCTTTCATTTAAATTAAACATTCTTCATTTTTCTTTCTTTATTATAGTTTTACCATCTAGTCAACCTATAATGCTTATGTGAGGGGCTAAAAGTCTGGTGGGGTTGATATTCAGGCTAGACCAATTACTATTAGGAATATAAGTCAATCAATTTATTGGGGCAAATGACCTTTGCTCACATCAGGCATACTCTACGTGTAATTTGAAATAATATAATAAATTAACATTGAAATAGTGTCCTTTATTGTCGTTAAGTGATTTTATTTGTTTTCACTTTAAAAAGTGCTTATCTGTTTAATTATGATTATGTTTAATTGAGATTTTTTGTTTAATTGAGCATAATTGATGTACGTTTGGTTGTTCTTTGATTTTAAGGTTTTGTACCAGAGATGGAACTTAAGATGAATGTTGTGGTTAAGTTTGTAATCACTGGTTGAATTGATATTCATTTTTATTTGACCATTTGTAACAAATTTTGATTATTTATTTTTTATCTTTTTTACTCAAATGTAGGTGAAACTATTGATAGAAAATATCTAATTATTTTTCTAAGTGCAAAATGAAGAACAAAGATTACAAAGGATCGCAACAAACAAAGCAAGATTAGAGGCCTTGGGATTATCACATACAACTTATTCATTGAAAGTTCCAATTCAAAATACCAAAAACACGAAGGAAAAGAAAAGAGATGAAAAGCATGTCAGAGTATAGGCCCAAAGAAGTAGAAGAATTTCAAGATTCTAGTGAAGAAGATGAAAGATACAACAAAAAAATGGTATATAATTAAGCTCTTAACATATGAAATGTTTGTGTTTAGTTTAATTGCACCAGTAATATACGTAATCTAATTTAGATTGATAATGAAACATGATTTAATTATTCGTTAGTTCTAGATAATACATGTACTTGCTCTTCATATATATAAATGGCTTTGTTGGGTATATTGAATCCTATCTGTGTTTGTAAATGTAGTTTAGTTTGTATGGATTGGCTTACATGTAGATGTTATTGAGTATTTTAGCTGCTTCCACTACACTTAAATTTATCTATCATATGTTAAGAAATTATATTTCCTTAGTCTAATTGTGGGCTATATATTTATTTATATAATCATATTAGTTGTTGATTTCCTTAACGTTTGAAATCGTTCGTCATTAGGATGGTTTTAATGAGTCATTTAATAGAGTTTTAATTACCTCCTTAATTTCTCAGAATAATTGGTTTAATGGGAATCGTTTTTTCTGAGAGGTTATAGTAATAATAGGGAGGTAAGGGCTTGGTCCCCAATACACCAAAATCACAAACTTTGTGGTTTCTTACCCCATCAAAAGAGTCACTCTAAAGTCCAACAAGAGGAATAAGGAAGATTTTGGTTGAGGAAGATCATAACCCTATCGCGTGTTTCATTTTCATCCATGGATTTAGGTATATGATTCTTCTATTGGATTATGACTCTCAATATTTTAACAAGATGGCTAAATTCATTATTCAGAACATTTATTCTGTAATTTTCTATCAAGTGGTATCAGAGCCTCCTTCATGTTAAATTATTGGGAATAAAGATTTATTATTGGATTGAATTATGTTGTTGTTATACCTGTTTGGAATTAAAGACTAAACGCACATAATTCTATTTTATGTTTATACCTTTCGTCTTATATTATATAATTCATTTTATTGTATTGTGGCCTTGGTTTCTGTATGTTGCAATTTTGGTAATTCATATGAATTGCTAGTATGATATACATAATAATTTCACTGGTTAATTGCCTTGAAAAACATATGTAATATTTTTTTATCTTGAATACAATTCACAGATCCAGGTCTTTATTTTCATTGTTATATTCGCTGCTTATATGCAATTTTTTTTATAATGATTATTATTTATGCGGATAATAAACAGCCCAAAGGAAGTTTGTTGTCTGGCCAAATAATAAACATTGAAAATTTCTTTTGTAATGATTATTATTTATGCGGATAATAAACGACCCAAAGGAAGTTTATTGTTTGGCCAAATAATAAGCATTGAACCTTCAGTTGATATATTTATTTATTATGTGAGCACTAATCGACCCAAAGGAAGATTATTGTTTGGCTAATATCATGCTTATTATTTATGCGAATAATAAACGACCCAAAGGAAGTTTATTGTTTGGCCAAATAATAAACATTGAACCTTCATTTTATATATTTATTTATTTTTATCTAATTATGCGAGCACTAGTCACAAAGGAAGATTATTGTTTGGCCAATTGATAGAAAATGTATGCAGTAAATAAATAGTTTGCAAATTCTCAAGTTTCCATGTGAACATTGAGTCGGTCCAAAGAAAGGCTTATTGTTTGACAAGATTTTTTGACAATATTTGATTACTGCAATGAGAGTACCACTTACAGTTAATTTTTCTATCCAAAGATTAAAAATTAATGTTGTTCTAGGTATCTCAGTATGAATTTTCCCATTATTCTTGCTAACAATATTTTTTATGGATTCAGTTGTTGTTGCTTCAGCTTCAGCTGTCAATGTTTCTGCTCAAGTTAGTAGCATCCCTATGCTAAATTGTACAAACTTCAAAGTTTGAAAGATATCGTAGAGATTGTCCTTAGTTGTATGGATTTGGACATAGCTCTTCAGCAGGACAAACCCATTGCTATGGAAGAAAATGCTAATAAGGCTAAAATAGAGAAATGGGAGCGATCCAATCGAATGAGTGTAATGATTATGAAATGGTCTATTCCGAAAGCATTTTAGGACTCTATTACTAAACATAGCAATGCTAAAAATTCCTAGAGAATGTTCAAAAATTCTTTGCCAAAAATGAAAAGGCAGAGGCAAGTAATCTTTTGAGCAAACTTGTCTCTATGAGGTATGAAGGCAAAGGGAACATCAGGGAGTACATTATGGAAATATCTCATCTTGCTTTAAAATTGAAAGCACTAAAGTTAGAGTTGTCTGAGGACTTACTCGTGTATTTGATTTTGATTTCTCTTCCTGCACACTTTGGGCCATTCAAAGTGAGTTATAATACTTTAAAGGATACTTGTTCCTTGAATAAGCTAATATCTCACTATGTGCAAGAGAAAGAGATGTTACAGCGAGAACATGGAGAAACTGCTCATATGGCTTCGTCCTATCAGCATAAAAGAAAGCGTGAGGCTACTACGGTTACACCTTCCCAGCAGAAAAAGACAAAACAACATGATGTTTTAACATGTTTCTTCTACAAGAAGACAAGACACGTTGAAAAGGATTGAGCCAAATATGTCGCTTGGCGAGCAAATAAGGGTATGATCCTTGCTTTTGTTTGTTTTGAAGTTAATTTAAGTTTTGCACCTATGCACACTTGGTGGGTAGATTCTGGTGCTACTAGTCATATAAGTGTTACTATACAGGGTTGCCTATGGAGCCAACCACCAAGTGATGTTAAAAGATTCATCTATGTGACGGATGACAATAAAGTTACAATGGAAGCTGTAAGAACCTTCAGATTATGTTCTAAGATTGGATTATTTTTGGATGTATTTGAGACGTTTTATGTACCGTCGTTTAAACGGAATTTAGTTTCTGTTTCTCGTTTGGATAAATTTGGTTATCATTGTTCTTTCGGAAATAATTAAGTTAGTCTCTGCCAAAACTCAAATATTATTTGTTTCGGTTTTTTAATTGATAATCTATATAAGCTTGATTTAAATTTCTGCAATGAAATACTGCAAATAAGTTCAAGAGGTACAAAACGAAAATTAAATGAGAATTCTGCCTCATTATAGCATAAGCATTTAGGCCACATCTCTAAACAGAGAATTCAGAGGCTTATGGTGGATGGAATTCTTAAACCCCAAGATTTAAAGGATTTTCAAGTCTGTATTGAATGTATCAAGGGGAAAAGAACAAATGAAAGAAAACTAAGCGCAGAGAGAGCTAAAGATGTCTTAGAACTAATACATATTGATATATGTGGTCCCTTTCCTAATATTTTATGGAATGGACGACAATATTTTATCACATTTATAGACGATTACTCTCGTTATGGGTACTTATATTTAATTCATGAAAAGTCCCAATCCTTGGAAGTTTTTAAGTCTTTCAAAGCTGAAGTTGAACTCCAACTTGGAAAGAAAATTAAAGTTATCAAATCTGACCGTGGTGGTGAATACTATGGAAGATATGACGGATCAGGAGAACAACGTCCAGCACCTTTTGCGTTTTTTCTAAAAGAGTGTGGTATTGTCCCGCAACACACCATGCCTAGCAAACCTAGTATGAATGGTGTTGCAGAACGAAGGAACCGGACTCTTAAGGATATGGTGAAAAGTATGATCAGTCATTCCACCTTGCCTGAATCACTTTGGGAAGAAGCTTTAAAGACCGCAGTATACATCCTTAACAGGATACCAAGCAAAGCAGTTAACAAACCCCTTATGAACTCTGAACTAATAAAAAGCCTAGCCTAAAACATTTACACATTTGGGGATGTCCAGCTAAGGCACGACCTTATAAGCCGCATGTAAGAAAACTGGACTCAAGGACAGTTAGCTGCTATTTTGTTGGTTATGTTGAACACTCAGGAGGATACACGTTTTATGATCCTATATCAAGATCAATTTTTGAAACGGGAAATGCAATTTTTCTCGAGATGTTGAGTTTGGAGGGGAAGGAAACATTAGGAATGTTGTTTTTGATAGGAATTTATTATTGATAATGATCAGGTATTCATACCTATTATTATTCAGGACAACAATTATAGAACAAGGCAACAATGAGAATCCTCCTCAAATACAACCTATAGAACAAACTCAACAACCTCAAGAAGTGTCATTAAGAAGATCTACAAGAGAAAGGAGAAGTGTTATTTCAGATGAATACCTTGTGTAGCTCCAAGAACATGAGGATGGCATAAGTTTATCAGAAGATGACCCAATCAACTTCTGTGAAGCCATGGAAAGTTCTAATTCTCAAAAGTAGATTGGTGCCATAGAGGAAGAGATTAAATCTATGAGAGACAATGACGTTTGGGATCTAGTAGAATTACCTGAAGGTGTGAAACTCATTGGTTATAAATGTATATTTAAAACTAAATGGGATTCTATGGGTAATATTGAAAGATATAAAGTTTGTCTAGTCGCTAAAGGCTTTACTTAAAGAGAAAGCATAAATTATAAAGAAACCTTTTCTCCAGTATCTTCAAAAGATTCTTTAGAACAATAATAGCATTAGTAGCTCATTTTGATTTAGAGTTACATCAGATAGATATTAAGACGACATTTCTTAATAGAGACATTGATGAGACAATTTATATGATGCAACCAAAAAACTTTGTGTTAGGTAATTCAAAGTTTATGGTTTGCAAATTAAAGAAATCCATCTACGGTCTCAAATAGGCTTCCCGTCAATGGTATTACAAGTTTTATCAGGTTATTACCTCATATGGCTTTTAGGCAAATATTGTTGATGATTGTGTATACTACAAGTTTAGTGGGAGTAAATATGTATTCCTAATCTTGTATGTCGACACAACCATGGCTAAAAGAGACAAGTTTAGTCTCAAACAGTGTCCCAAAATGATCTTGAAAGGACAATAATGAATGATAAACCTTATGGATCAGCAATAGGGAACTTAATGTATGCTCATGTCTGCACACGTCCTGATACAATATTTATAGTGGGAGTTCTAGGCAGATACTTGAGCATGGGGCATTTAACCATGGCATATGGTTTCGAAACTTTGTCACCAGGCTTTGTGTGGTAGATGGCATTAAAAAGCCATTGAAGATTTATTGTGACAATAATTCAGTAGTACTTTACTCCAACAACAACAAGAGTTCAATAAAGTCAAAATATTAAATTTTGGGTTGTTAAGGAGAGAGTTCAAGAAAAATAGATTCCTGTAGAACATATAGGAACAAAGTTTATGCTAGCAGACCCACTAACCGAAGGATTGATCCCTGAAGTCTTTCATGAGCATATTGCTCATATAGGTACCATTGTTGATGATAACATGGTTTAGTGGG